>Ga0265293_10000221_pt1 | contig 141734 bp, 124 predicted proteins | sample Munlanlewell138R_FD_192505 | JGI IMG/M metagenome (GOLD analysis project Ga0265293, IMG submission 192505) | Leachate microbial communities from a municipal landfill in Southern Ontario, Canada - Leachate well 138R | ecosystem: Engineered > Solid waste > Landfill > Unclassified | place...
CTGAGGCATTGGACCATCTGCTGCTGATACAACAAGAATAGCTCCATCCATCTGAGCTGCTCCAGTTATCATATTTTTAATATAGTCAGCATGTCCAGGACAGTCAACATGAGCATAATGTCTGTTTACTGTCTGATATTCAACATGAGAAGTATTAATAGTTATACCTCTTGCTTTTTCTTCGGGTGCATTATCAATTTCATCATAAGCTTTAATCTCACACCAGCCTTTTTTAGCCATAGCCATTGTAATAGCTGCTGTTAATGTTGTTTTACCATGATCAACGTGACCAATAGTACCAATATTTACATGCGGTTTACTTCTATCAAATTTTTCCTTAGCCATTTTTTCCCCCTTGGCTTCTATTTATATTTCTTTTCAAATCAGACCTTTTTCAACAGACACGGTTCCGGGCGTATCTATTTTTTTACATATCCACTTAGTGTGAAGATTTTACCAGTACCCTTCCTAAATTGCAAATTATTTTTTTGATTTTTTTTTATTTTATACCTGAAACTATTTTTGAAAATTAAAATAATTAAAAATATATGATATAAACTGACTTTTAGAAAAAAGAATAAAGCAAGAACCTAATATGTAAAACAAAAAGGTGACCGGTAGTTAAAAATTTAAGTAGCAACAAAAAACTCATTTGTAGTGTTTAAAGCGTTTAACCATTTCGCTATTTCACTACTTCGCTACTTCACTATTTTGCAAACAATATCACTTAAACTAATAACATATCCCTTTTATTCTATTTATTATTTCAGTTTGAAGTTTTTCCGGCATTTTGTCAAATCTATCTGTTTGCATTGTATACGAAGCTCTTCCTTGAGAAGAAGATCTAAGATCAGTTGCATAACCAAACATTTCACCAAGAGGAGCATGAGCATGTATTATTTGAAAATTATTTTCTCTTGCCATGCCTTCGATTTTTGCTCTTCTAGAATTAAGATCAGAAATAACATCACCTGTGTATTCATCAGGAGTTAAAACTTCTAATTTCATAACAGGTTCAAGCAGTGAAAACTCAGCTTTTTGACCAAGTTCTCTATAAGCTTGTGCTCCAGCCATTTTAAATGAAACATCATTTGATGAAATCTCATCAAATTTCGCATCTAAAAGAACAGCTTTGTAATCGACACTCTCAAAACCTGCAAGAGGTCCATTTAACGAAGCATCTCTGATACCTTCCTCAACTGCATTTACATATTCTTTTGGAAGTCTGCTTAGAGCAACTTTGTTTTCAAATACAATCCCTGAACCTGTATTACCAGGTATAAACTCGATTTTAACATAAGCAAACAGAGATTTCCCAGAAAAATCACGATTGTATTCTACTACAACAATTCCAGGTTCTGATAAAGTCTCTTTATAAGTAACTCTTGGTTTACCAATATTAGCTTCAACTTTGAATTCTCTCAAAAGTCTATCTACTATTATTTCCAGATGCAATTCACCCATACCTTTTATAAGTAATTGACCAGTATTTTCATCGCATTTCACTTTAAAAGTTGGGTCTTCGTCCTGAAGTTTATCTAGTGATTCAAGCATTTTTTTAGTATCGGCTTGAGTTTTAGGTTCAAGTACAATTGATATGACTGTTTCTGGAAAATCCATTTTTTCCAGCACAATTTGACGGGATTTTTCGCAAATTGTATCACCTGTAAAAGTATCTTTTAGTCCGACCACAGCAACAATTTCACCCGGACCACTCTCTTTTAGTTCTTCTCTAGATTCTGCATGCATACGCATTATTTTGGAAATTCTTTCATTAGTATTTCTTGTAGGATTAAAAACATTAGCTCCAACTTTAAGTTTACCAGAATAAATTCTAACATAAGTTAATCTTCCAATAAAAGAATCTGAAACAACTTTAAAAGCAAGTGCAGTCAAAGGTTCTGAAAAACTACATTTTCTTTCTTCCACTTCTTCTTTTCCAGGTTTTTTACCCTTTACTGGCAAAACTTCCAAAGGAGATGGCAGATAATCCACAATTCCATCAAGAAGCATCTGTATTCCTCGATTTTTAAGCGAAGTACCACATAAAACAGGATGAATATCCGCTGCAACAGTAGCTTTTCTTATAAGAGAAATAATCTCTTCTTCAGTAAGCTCCTCTCCCTCAAGATATTTTTCCATAAGCTCTTCATCATATTCAGCAACTGAATCAATAAGTTTTTCTCTGTATTCAAAGGCCTGATCATATATAGACGACGGTATATCCAAATAGTCAAATTTCTCACCCAAATCATCAAAATACACAATATGTTTCATTTTAATTAGGTCGATGATTCCGGAAAAATCATCATCCTGAAAATAAGGGATATGTAAAAGAACAGGGTTCGCACCCAATTTTTCTTCCATTGCTTTTACAGCTTTGAAAAAATCTGCTCCGGTTCTATCCATTTTATTAATAAATGAAATTCTCGGAACATTATATCTATCCGCCTGACGCCAAACTGTTTCAGATTGTGGCTGCACACCGCCGACAGCACAGAAAACCGCTACAGCTCCGTCTAGTACACGCAGTGATCTTTCTACTTCAATAGTAAAATCTACATGACCCGGAGTATCAATAATATTAATTTGCGTGTCTTTCCAAAAACAGGTAGTAGCAGCAGAGGAAATTGTAATCCCTCTCTCCTGTTCTTGTACCATCCAGTCCATTGTAGCAGTACCTTCATGGACTTCTCCGATTTTATGCACTTTCCCCGTATAATAGAGAATTCGTTCTGTAGTAGTGGTTTTTCCAGCATCAATATGTGCCATTATACCAATATTTCTAATTTTTTTTAACGAATTCTCTGCCATTAATACAAACCTCTTAAAATTTTCCAAAATGAGCAAAAGCTTTGTTAGCTTCAGCCATTCTATGAGTATCTTCTCTTTTTTTGAAAGCAGCACCTTCGCCCTTAGCTGCATCCATCATTTCTTCAGCAAGTCTTTGGGACATAGGTTTGCCTGATTTCTTTTTAGAGTAAGAGATAAGCCATTTAATAGCAGTATCTTCTCTTTTTTCTGGTGAAAGTTCGATAGGAACCTGATAAGTAGCTCCACCGATTCTTTTTGATTTAACCATAACTAATGGACCAACATTATCCATAGCTTTAGTAAAAACTTCCATTGGTTCTTCGCCAGTTTTTGCTTTAATCTGTTCCATAGCACCATAGAAAATCTTTTCAGCTACGGATTTTTTTCCACTTCTCATAATATTGTTTACAAATCTAGTTACAATCTTATTTCCATAAAGAAGATCTGGTTCGTAAACTTTTTTTTCCGCTCTTTTCCTTCGTGGCATTAATTCCTCCTAAGCCCTTATTTTTTTGGAGCTTTTGTTCCATATTTTGATCTTGATTTTTTTCTGTCGTTAACACCAGCTGTATCCAATGCACCTCTAACGATGTGATATCTCACACCAGGAAGATCTTTAACTCTACCGCCTCTAATAAGAACGATTGAGTTTTCCTGTAAATTGTGTCCTATACCAGGAATATAAGCTGATACTTCGTGACCGCTTGTAAGTCTTACTCTTGCAACTTTTCTCAATGCAGAGTTAGGTTTTTTTGGTGTAGCAGTATAAACTCTAGTACAAACTCCTCTTCTTGCAGGACAAGATTTAAGAGCAGGAGAGCTGTTCTTTTTCTTTATACTTTCTCTACCGTGCCTGATTAACTGATTAATTGTAGGCATACATTTCCTCCTGTTTTTTTTGGTAAAAACCATATATATACAAATAATACGTATATGCAATATACGCTTAAAAGTGTCATGATTTTACCAGTAACCCACATTATTGTCAAATATTTCTTAACAAATTTATACCAGATAACAGATTGATAGTAATTTTGCTGAAGAGTGAGTGGTGAAAGCTGTGAGAAGTGAGTTGTGCGGGAATCCATTTAATAAAACAGTTTCTCATTTATGATAATTTCATTTCCAGTTTGTGTTTTATTTTCTGCCATTGGGGGATGAGTGTTGTTAATAGTTTGTAGAATTCTTTGCTGTGATTTGGGTGTATGAGATGGCACATTTCATGTGTTATTACATATTCTATACATTCTTTTGGTGCTTTTATGAGCTCAGGGTTGAGTAGTATTATATAGGTTTTTGTAAGGCTTCCCCATCTTTTTGGCATTTTCCGTATTTTGTATTGTGGTTTTTCTATATTATATTTTTTTAGTTTACTATAGATTTTTTCTATTAATGGTTTGAAATGCTGATATGCTTTTTCTCTGTACCATTGTGTAAATATTTTCTTTACTTTTTCATTTGTGTTTTCTTTTGTATTTATTATGAAATATCCTTTCTGAAGTTTTATACTGTTTTTTTCAGACTGTTTTATTTTCAGTCTGTATTGTTTTCCTAAATAAAGATGAGTTTCTCCTGATAAATAATATCTTTTGGTCTCTCCAGGATTGAATTGTGTGAAATAATTTATCTGTTTTATTATCCATCTTGCTTTTTTAAGTATTTTCTTTTGTATCTGATATTCTTCCGCTTCCAATGGGACTTTCACTTCTATTGTTTTATCTGTCTTTACTGTTATTGCTATTGTTTTTCTCTTCATGAATACAACATTATATTCCAGATTTCTGTTTCCATATTTTATTATCTGTCTTTCAATTGAATTTATCATTAATTGCTGTACCTGTGTCTTGCAAGTTTCATTGTTTCTTCAATTATACTGTCCATTATATCTGTCTTGAGATCTATTCTGTGTTTTTCTTTTATCTCATCATAGAGATAATCATCTATTTCATTCATGACCTGTTTCTGTGCATCATTGTCCTGCCAGAAATGTACTTTTTGATTATCCTTTATTATTCTGTTAATTGATATAGCTGCTTCACTGCATATTTTTTCCAGTGTCTGACCGTGGTATATGTATTTCTGAAAATGCGGGAATAATATTCCATAGAATGCCATTGAATCTTCGCTGTCTTTAAGTTGATCAGGAACATCATCATGTATTTTGTTAACTACCTTATTTCTGATCTCTCCTACTTTTTCAAGATATTCAAGATCAGATATTCTCTGCTGTCTAAAATCATCTATGACTTTCTGAATAAGTTCTGAGAATTTTGCATAAAATGCAGGGTCTTCATCCCATTTTTCAGTTATTGTCTTATCTGTTGCATGTGCGATAGAGTCCGCTCTTGAAGCTGCGGATTTATCTTTACCATATATTCCTCTTCCATCTTTTACTGCATCAAATTCAGTATTATCAAAGATATTCACAGGTTTATTAAGGATTTTCACTTCATCTGCCTGAATATGTGTATCAAGAAGTTTTTTTATCTTATATTCATATTCTTTGAAATCAACCGCTTCAGCATATCTCCGTTTAACCGATTCTCTCAATGAACAGAATCTTTTTAAATCCAGTTTATAATTGTTTAATTCTCTATCAGAGATCTCATTAAGAAAGTTTTCTGATGAAAGTGCTATACTGAGAACTTTTGTATAATCTGAAAGTTTAGCATAGAAATCTTCTCTTTTTTCATTATCACCAAGAAGAAGTTCATATTCTTCCTCATCTTTTGAATTTTTAACAGTTTTGAAAATATCAAGTAATTCCGAATGTTTCTGCGGCAATCTGTCAATCTCGGTATGTATTGAATATAATGTTCCTTCAATATCATTCTGATCATAATTTTCAAACACATCATACATTGTAAGAGCTTTATCAAGTTCTCCGAGAATACTTACATAATCGACAATAAACCCGTATTCTTTTCCTTCATAAAGTCTGTTCACTCTTGCAATAGCCTGTAGAAGATTATGTTCTCTCAGCGTTCTACATATATAAAGCACAGTGTTTCTTGGTGCATCAAACCCAGTGAGAAGTTTATCTACTACAATAATTATCTCAGGTTCATCACCGTTTTTGAACTGATTGATTATCTGTTTATTATATTCTGTCTCATCCCCAAATCTTCTCATCATCTTCTGCCAAAATTTAACAACATCATCATTACTTTCAGCATCAACCTCGTCATAACCTTCTCTCATATCAGGAGAAGAAATCACAACATCAGAAGTCACCATTCCAATCTCATTAAGAAATCTGTTATATAAAATCGCAGTTACCTTATTAGGAGCAACAAGCTGAGCTTTAAAACCTGTTCCCTGCCAGTTAAGTCTGAAATGTTCACTAATATCAAAAGCTCTCATGTAGACAACCTGTTCAGTCTTATTAAGCATTTCAGCTCTGGCATATTTTTTTTTGAGATCAGCTTTCTGTTCATCAGATAGACCCTGTGTATGCCTTTCAAACCACATATCAACAGCTTTATTATTCTGAGTCATCTCAACATGTCTTCCCTCATAAAGCAGAGGCACAACAGCTTTATCTGAAACTGCCTGTTTAATTGAATAATGAGGCTCTATAATATTACCGAACTTATGAAAATTATTCTTGTCAGCTTTAAGAAGAGGAGTTCCAGTAAAACCTAAATAACATGCATTAGGAAAAATCTGCCTCATCCTTGCTGAAAATGTACCAAAATTTGTTCTATGACTTTCATCGACAAGAACAAAGATATCTTTTGAATTATCTGAATATTTATCAATAGAATACGCTTTCTCGAATTTATGAATAAGAGTTGTTATAATACCAGCCCTGCACTCTGAGACAAGCTCAAGAAGATTTCTCCCGGAAGTAGCTCTTCTTGCCTCAAGACCACAGGCAGTAAAAGTATTACCAAGCTGACGATCAAGATCATCTCTGTCAGTCACAAGTACAATCCTGGGATCTCTTATTTCAGGATCAAACACCAGATTTCTTGTAAGCATTACCATAGTAAGAGATTTACCCGACCCCTGAGTATGCCAGATAATACCACCCTTTCTATTACCATCATTATTATACTGTTTAACTCTCTCAAGAGTTGACTTTATTACAAAATACTGCTGATAACGGGCAATCTTCTTTATACCACTATCATAGACAGTATATTTATAAGCAAGCTCAACAAGCCTTTCAGGACGACACAGGCAGAAAACAGCCTTATCCTGTTCAGTAACAAGACGATTTTCAACAATATCCGATTTTTTCATTTCAATAGTACCGCAAATACTATCAATAACACTACTATCAACCGGAGAATTCACAAGATTATTCAGAATCTCATAATCACTACTATTATCATCAATCTCTTTCCATACACTCCAGAACTTTGAATTAGTACCAACAGTAGCATAAAGAGCTTTGTTCTTATTCACAGACATAACAAGCTGGACATAAGTAAAAAGCTTTGGAATATAATCCTCACCCTGATTTCTTATATTCTGGGAAACACCATCCTCAACATCCATCCCAGGAGATTTACACTCAATAACACAGAAAGGAATACCATTAACAAAAAGAACAATATCAGGACGAGCAGTATCATTACTCTTAGATCTTTCAACAACAAATTCAGCAGCAACATGAAAACAGTTCCTCTCAGGATTCTTCCAGTCAATATAATTAAAATTAAAACTCTTTGAATCACCCTCGACAATCTGCTGAAGAGAAGTACCAAGAGTAAGCAGATCATAAATATACTCATTAGTCTTAACAAGACCATTATATCGCACATTCTTTATCTTCTGAATAGCAGACTGAATATTCTCCTCACTGAAAAGATAATCCCTGCCTTTATAAGTAATATTATTGATCTTCTTCAACTGATTACTCAGAATATTCTCCAGAATAACATTAGAATATCTATTTTGTCTCTCCTTCATAATTTCACTTGAAGATAAAAACTCAAAACCAAGACTAACCAGAAGTTTCAAAACAGGAAACTGAGAAATATGCTTCTCATTTATCTTAAAATCATTCATCCGCCCCTCCAGGAATCTTACCTTTCCGCAAACTCTTCAAATCATTTTCAAGTTCTTTCAAACTCTCTTTATACTGAATTTTTCTCTGACTATCTTTATACTTATCATACTCCCCGGAAGATTTCTCTAAAGCCAGTTTATGACTTATCTTACCCGCATGGTCAAGCAATTCTCTTCCATTAAGCTGAATAATAGAATCCAATCTATCAATCCAGTCTTTCATATACATAGGAGTATGCTGTTGAGCCATAGTCTCAGCAAAAGCAAGATACTGCTCAACAAGCAGACCAAGCAGTTTAATCTCATTTTCATCAAGATAATTCTTGGCAACACACACATCACTCTTTCTCACAGAAACACCTTTTTTATCAAAAGACTGCATACCCAGAAGAGGTAAATTTGCATCAACCCTGTTATAAATCAATTCAGCCGCAGTCTGCTCACTAATAGCCCACAACAATTTATTCTGAACAATCTTAAAAAACTCAATAGTTTTTTCATCTTTAGCATCGTAATCGATACTAGTCTTATAAATATCCTTAATTTTCTGGTAAAAGAATCTTTCAGATAAACGTATCTCACGAATACGCTCCTGCAATTCAGTGAAATAATTCATTGAATTACCGGATTTAAATCTATCATCATTTAAGGTAAAACCCTTTACAATATACTCTCTCAATCTCTGAGTAGCCCAGATACGAAACTTAGTGCCCTGATGAGATTTAACACGATAACCAACAGAAATAATCACATCAAGGTTGTAGAACTCAATATTTCTTTTTACTTCTCTATTCCCCTCTTGACGAACTGTCAAGTATTTCTTAACAGTTGAATCAAAATCTAATTCACCTTCTTCAAAGATATTTTTAATATGCAAACTAATATTCTGTTTAGAAGTCTGGAACAACTCAACCATATGAGCTTGAGTCAGCCAAACTGTATCATCTTCAAGACGAACATCAATTTTTATCTGTCCATCAGCAGATTCATAAATAAGCAATTCAGAGTTGTTCAAAATAAGCTCCTAAAATTTATTCTGGTATTTCGGAAAAATATTTATTTTTAAATTCTTGTTTCAATTCCTCATTTGAATTTATATGTTTAATTATTGTTTCAGGATAATTCTTTATTGTTTTTGAAATTTCCTTAGATATTAAACTCGGCAGTCCTTTATTATTATAAATCTTTAAGGCTTCTTCATAGTTTTCATTTTTAATTACATTATCAAAATCTTCACTTCTGTCCTCAAATAATTTTTCAAAATCTATTCTTTCAACTATTTCATTAAAGGCATTTTTAATTCCTTCCAAAGAGTCATGTTTTTTATCTATTAAATGAGATTTTATATTACTATTAACATATTCTCTGACATAAATTGTTGCTTGTTTTTCTCTATCACTTTCTAAATTTTTAAATATTTTGCTTTTTACTAGTTCTACAAAATCATCTTCTTCACGAAAGTGTTCTTTTGCAGATTCTAATAAAATATTATCACATAATAGATTTTCTACTTCCTGAACTTGAATAGTAAATATGTTGTCTTTTTTCCATTTATCTATTTGACTTTCAAGATGAAAATCACCATCAATTATTCCAACAGCACTATTACCAATTAATTTTTTATTTTTATTAAATGCTTTTGTATAGTTTATAACCTCTAAATGACCTCCAACAGGTTGAATGAAATAATCCGGAAACAAAGCACTATATAATTTATAATCCAAACTACCTTTTGTTCCCTCACAAAATAAAATCTTCTTTCTGCTACCCAGAAGTTCCATCAATAATTCCTCTGGAAGCTCTTCAGTTTCAGGAATTACCTGAATATTCCATTTATTAGGAGGAGTGAACTCTTTATTCCATAATTTAACGACATTTTTTCTAGAACTCGCAAAATCCAAATTATGAGTCAGGTATATAAATTGACAGTCAGATCTGATATTCTCTAATTTGTCCCATAAGTCATTTACAATAGCAAGGTTCAAATGATTCTCAGGTTCATCAACAATTATGTAGGAGTTTTCTTTTGCTAAAATTATATGTGCTATATAATAAAAAATCGCCTTTTCTCCATCACTAAGATTTTTGAAATCATAATATTTGTCATTATAGTTTATGATTATTTTATTTTTATCAAAAATCATATTTCTATGTTTAATAATAGAATTCCATTTATCTAAAATCATATCATTTTTATTTTTATCAGGTTTTAAGATTTCTTTACGAGAAATCATTGCATTATCATAATATTGATACCTATGCTTAACATCAATTTCAATCATAGTTTTTATAATCAAATCTATATCATTAATATAATTATTTAAATCAATTCTTTCTTCTTTAAATAATTTGTCTTGATTCTGACGATTTTGTAATTGTGTTCCATAATTACTTTTTAATGGTATTGAATCATAATTTCCACCATAAGAAAATAATTTCTGAGCTGGAATAACTGTTACATTCCCGAGTTTCATAGTTCTTTTTACTTCACGAGAAAAAGTGCTTTTTCCTGATCCATTTGGACCTATAATCACAAAATTTTTATTAATATACCTAAAAAAAGAAAAGTTTATTAAATAAACCAAACTATTTTCAAAATATTTTTTAATTTCCAAAAGTTGAGAATAATAATTATGAACATAACTAGTCATAAACTTACTTTTATCTTTTTGTAAGTTTGAAACAATTTCTTTTTCATTTTTCATATTAAAATAATTTTTTATAGTAGATATAACGCTCTTATAATGATCAGCCGTTGAAAATTGTTCTACCAATAATTCCAAAAAATTTATAGACAAATTATCCAATCGATCAACTTCAATATTGATAAGAAAATCATTGAAAATTTTTAATATTTCTTCAATATGAAAATCGTCTATAACAGAAGAAAACAAAACATTAATGTCTTCAATAAATGGACTATCTAAATCTATAATTAACTTAATCTCGTCTTTTTTTTCTTTAATTTCCAGATTAAAAAAATCTTTAATTTCATGAATATTTTCAATGTATTCTTCCAAAATACCTTTAAGTTTTAAAGCTAATTCTTTTTTCTTTTCATCTTCCATTATAATTAAACCCTCCAGTAAATTTATGGAAATCTATGTTTATTTTTTATACTTATCAATGATTTCTGACTTTATTCTCCATGTTCCAGTTAATAACTTCTGCATTAATCCTTTTTTCTGTAATTTATATTTTTCAGTTATTTGCGTTAGTAATTCTATCTCTCTTTGTGCTGATGTTAATATATCAATAATTCTTAGTTTTTCTTTTTCTGTAGTCCAAAAAACCACTAAATTTCTCATATCTTTTGAGTATATGTGAGGCTGTGCACCACCAGATTGTAATTTATATATCTTATGCTGTATTCTTTTTAATACATAATATAAAAATTTTGTATTTCCTTTTTTTAAATAGAAAACATTGCAATCAGAAGCCCAGATAGGATAATTATGATACCATATAAATCCAGCATAAGCTCCGGATGAACTTACTGTGACTGTTGGGAAATTATGTGTTGGAACATTTGTATAATAAGCATAAGATTGCCCCCCCGCAACAACCGGAATATGACCATTAATTTTTGTTTTTTTTGTCAAAGCTCTACCTTTTTCAACTTTTATTTCTTCGTTAAAAAGGGAACCTAATTTGACTTTTTTCCATGCTTCTGGATTTCTTTTTACTGCTTTTTCAGATATTAATTCATTTAATAACCATTTGAATTTTTTTTCTTTTAATTTTATGAGTTTTTCAGTTTTTTCTATTGCTTCATCCCATGATGAAAGCAAATCTGCAATAGCTTTCTGCTCTTCAATAGGAGGAATAAGAATCTCAAAATTTTCAAAGTCAGATTTAACAAATCCTTTTATTGAAGTACCTTGATTAAAAGTTATCAATTCATTAATTTTAAATTTTAGAAAATATGCAATATATATATTAAAAATTTTTTCAGATTTAATTGTTAAATTTTGAAAATCCTGGCTCGTACATATATCAAATGGAGTAATTACTATTTTGCCAACACCAACTCTACTAACAACAAGTAAGCTATTTTTTCTTATTATTTTTGTTGAAGATTTCAAAACTGCTGTTTCTGTAATATAATTCCTAACTGAAATATTGTGTATATTATCTTCGGATATATCTGAGCTGGAAACCCAAGGAATACTTCCTTTCCAAAAACTTATATTTTTTTTTGATGGAGTTCCACCTGCTTGAATTACTCCTAATTCACCAATTCTTAACTTTTTCCAGTTTTCTGGTAATTTCATTTTTGCCTCTTTATATTGTTATTAACTCTATTCTTATTATAAATCTTTTACAAAATATAGTTATATCTTTTAAAGCTGGATTCCCGAGTTCTCGGGAATGACATTAAATAAAAGCATAAATATAAATTCAAAATTTCTATTATTTCGCATTTTTCCCTTTTATTTCCCAATATCCTGTTTTATTTGAGCCTATTCTTTTTAATATTCCCATATCCTTTAATTTCTGCAATCCTCTTGTTACAGTTGCTCTACTTACATTCATTAACTCTGATAATTCCTCTTTTTTTGCATAAGGATTTTTTACTAGTTCAGATAGTAATTCTTCCAGAAAATCATTTATCGGCTCACTTATCGGCTCACTTATCGGCTCATTTTCTGTTCTCGGGATTATTATTGTAAAGAAATCCTCAAATTCAAACTCTGGTTTAATATTTTTTTCTTTCAATATTAGGAAAATTCTTTTTCATCAATAATCATCGTTTTTCCTTGATAACTCTCTTTTACTCCACTTATATTCTATTGTAAAATGCGTTCTGCTTAATTGTGACACCAATTGTGACACAATTTTTTTAAAAAACATTTTATCTGATATCTATTTCCTTCAGTTTTTCTGCCATTTTTTTTCTGACTTCTTCAAGTTCCTTTTCAAGTATATCTATTTCCTGCTGCACCTGAAATATATCTATTTCTTCCTCTTCTTCAAATGTGTCAACATATCTTGGAATATTAAGATTGAAGTCATTTTCTTCTATCTCTTTTATATCTGCTATGTGTGAGTATTTCTCAATCTCTTTTCTTTTTCTGTAAGTATCAAGAATCTTTTCTATATGTTCATCTGATAATGTATTCTGATTCTTTCCTGAAACGAAATCCTTACTTGCATCTATGAACACTACATCTCTGCAATCTTCTTTTTCTCCACCTTTTTCTCTTGCTTTATCAAATATTAGTATAGCTACGGGAATATTGGTTGTCGGAAAAAGATTTCCGGGAAGTCCTATTACTGCATCTAACAGATTTTCTTCTATTAATGCCTGTCTTATTCTTCCCTCTGATGCTCCTCTGAATAATACTCCATGAGGAACTACAACCGAGACTCTGCCTTTTCTGTCAAAAGCTGTTTCTATCATGTGAGTTATAAATGCCCAGTCACCTTTACTTTTTGGTGGTACTCCACGCCAGAATCTATTGAACTGATCACTTTCAGCATCTTCAGCTCCCCATTTGTCCAGAGAAAATGGAGGATTAGCTACTACAACATCAAATTTCATCAGTTTGTCATTCTCAATAAGTAATGGGCTGTTTAAAGTGTCACACCATTCTATTCTTGCACTATCAAAGCTATGCAGAAACATATTCATTCTGCATAAAGCCCAGGTGCTTCCATTAGATTCCTGACCGAAAAGAGCAAAGTCTTTACTTCCAACTGCTTTCCCAGCTTCTATAAGCAATCCACCTGAACCGCATGCAGGGTCACATATTTTTGCACCAGTACCAGGATTCGCAAGTTTTGCCACTAGTTCAGTAACTTTTGAAGGTGTGAAGAATTCACCTGCTTTCTTACCTGAATCTGAAGCAAATCTTTCAATAAGATATATGTATGTATTCCCTATGACATCTTCTGAGACAAGACTTGGTTTCATATTAAGTAGAGGTTTATTGAAGTCTTCAAGAAGCTGTTTAAGTCTTCTGTTTCTATCCTTTGTCTTTCCAAGATTAGCTTCACTGTTAAAATCTATGTTTCTAAAAACTCCATCAAGTTTCAGCTTATTACTTTCTTCAATATTATCAAGTACAATGTTTATAAGTTCACCAATGTTAGCAGCATTTCTTCTATCATAGAGACTGTAAAAATTTGCCGGAAATTCATCAATTACAATCTCTTTTTTTGTTTCAGGATTTTTTTCTGTAAGTTTTACTATAGGTAATGTAAATCTTTCTCTTTCAAGTTTTCTTAAAATCCTTTCTTCATTATCTCCATATTGCTCTTTAAGACTTTCATAATGATCAATCCATACGTCTGATATATATTTAAGAAACAGCATAACAAGTATGTAATCCTTGTATTGAGCAGGATCAACAACTCCTCTGAATGTATCACAAGCTGACCATGCTGCATTATTTATATCTTTCTGATCGATTTTATCTGCCATTGTTTTCTCCTTTGAGACTATGAGTATCTGATATATAATTATTTAAAATATGTTTATACAATCTTTCTTTCTTATCAATCAGTTCTTTCATTAAAATCTGTTCTTGTCTTATAAGTTTGTCTATTTGAATAATACTCTTCTGTTTTTCAATAGAAGGAATTATTATTTCTATTTCTTCAACTGCATTTTTTGTTATCATTCCAGACAAACTTGAATTCTTTACTCTGCTCATAATATAAGCCTGGGTTTTATTTAAACTTATGTAGGAGTTTATATATTCCGGTAATATTTTTTCAGGTTCAGTAATTCTTATCTTCAATAGCGGACCTGATAAAGTTACAATATTTTCAGGTTCAGTTTCAAGGATAGCAGAATTGAAAATCTGACCTCTTGTCCTGAACACTAAATCACCTTTCCTTAAAATATGATGTTTTTTAAAACCCTCATCCTCAACTATTATAGCATTATTTAAATCAATTGTGTTATTTTCAGTCAAATCTTTCATTTGAACCACTGAAACAGTTCCATCAGAACTAGGTTCAATTTTTTTTCTGAAAGCGTATCCATTAGTTATTTCAGCAATTTCTTTTAATTTAATAATCATAAATCCTCTTGAATTTTTTACAGTAACTTTATTACTGTAATTATAAACTTAAAAAACATTAGTCGTCAAGTGTTTTTTTTAAATATAATTATAAAATCAAAGTTTTTCCATTAGTGTCCAAGAAAATTTTTGAAAATATTATGAAAACCATTATTGACAATAATTAAACAGAATATCTTAAAATTTCCAGACATGATTTATAAGAACAAATTGAGATAAAAATATTATTTTGTGTTTGTGAAATTTATCACATTGTCAAATTACGTGATACGACCCCAAACTTAATATTTTTTTGTTTTTGCTTTTATGGTGATTTTGCCGGGAATTATGTCAATCTCTGCACTTTGGGGGTCAATATTTGCAGGAAGTGTCTTTTTTATGCTTTTTTCATAAGTAGTTAATTGCGAACTTTTCCTTCTTGATGAGCTCTGGGCCTGAATCTGATATTTATATATAAGTTCTATACTGTTTTCGGTAAGATCTATACTGATATTACTTTTATCAATGTTTTTTTCTTTTATATACAAAAATAGATTATCACCAGTTAATGCATGGTTGATCTGAGGTTCAAACTTAATATCCGGCATATTACTTCTGTCTATACTAATATTTGGCGAAACAGATTGTTTTCTAACATCAAAAACAGGATTTCCCATATTTTTATGAAAATTAGTATAATCATTATATAGAGAATATGCCCCGTAAATAGCAAGAATTACAACAAATAAATTAAATAAATATTTTAACAGTCTCATAAAACTCCTTTTTAAAACAAAAAACTTGCGAATTAGCGAAATAGTGAATCAAAATGTTCATTCAACATTTTTTAGTGAAATAGATTTAAAGCTTTTTCCACTTCACCATCTCACCACTTACTATTTCACAGATTTCTTCTTAATTATTAATTGCTCTTTTAGTTACTGCTATTCCATCTCCATTATCAAAATAAAAATCAGTATGAAAATTCTTATTTTTTTTTAGAAAATCTATGTATTCATCAATTTTATTAGTTATTCTTTTATATTTATACTCAAGATTTTCATTATCTTCAAGATGATTTTTAAAATTAAGATTATCTGAAACAAATAAAGTATTTTTATGTGAAAATTTTTGAGAATACTCAAAAAAATCTTTATACATCCTTTTAGTACCATCTATAAAAATAAGATCTACAACTATATTTTCATTAAATTCAAAAAAATTAATTGGGAAAAAATTAATTTTATTAAAATATTTAACATTTTGTTCACACAAAGTTATTCTAAATGGATCCATTTCACAGGTATAAACATTTTGTACACAAGGTATTTGAGCAAAATAAATTGAAGAAAAACCATTGCCGGTACCAATTTCCAAAATACTTTTTATTTTTTTATCTATAATAAGAGTTTGAAGAAATTCAACAGTTTCAATCCTAGCTCTTGGAATTTTATAAACATCAGCTTCAATCATAACTTTTTTTAAAAATAAAATCATAAAAATCAAATACTCCTAAATAACATTTCCCAGTCATGCTATGACGATTCACAATGTGACTTGTCAGCGTTTTTGAGCTTTGCTCAAGTTTTAAACCTAGTTTTACTTGTAAAACTATATCGTGAGCACAGCGAACTATCTTGTTTTAGAATATCGTGCATTTATGCACTATCCCTAATAGCCCTACTAACCCAACAATCAATTTATATGTGCTCTAGTTATACCGAATTTTCTCCAAAGAAAATCATTAGTTTTTCTCTGAATATTAGAAATCTGTTCGTTAAATTGCTCAAATCCAATATTGGGAAGAGTAAAATATCCATCTTTGTTAACAATAAGTTTTGATTTTTCTCTAGAATTTTTTTCATCAAGTTTTAATGTAAAATTAATCATATTAAAAAACTCAACATTAAACCAACCTTTAAAATATAAATCAAGTTCAGAGTAAAAATCACTAGCAATTTCAATGAATTTCATCATTTCATTATCAAACCATTCAGCATTAAGTTTATCTCTAAAAGGAATATATATAAAATACTCAATATAACCAGTGCTTTGAATAAGTAATTGTCTGTATTCTGTTTCATTTGAACCGTCTGATGCTATAAAACCATCAAAAGTTGGTATAAATCTTGATTTAATAAGATTTTTACGAATAAAAAAATCAACAGCTTTTTCAGTTTTTGAACTAAAAATATCAAATCTTTCCTTTTCTAGGAAATTTGGAACTATTGAAAAATTAATTGCTGAATTATTCTTAACAAGTTTTTGCAATTCTTTATTTCTTTTTGATAAAAACTCTCGAATTTTTTCAGAATTTTTTTCTCTACCTTTAATCGCATCTTCAATCTGATGAATAGTCATAGGATTTTTACCTCTTTCATATCGAATATAGCATCGATAATCTTGTAAAACCATATGAGGTTTATCAAATGAATCTGGTATGTAAATAATAATAATACTCTTTTTTTCATTAATACGAACAGGATGTATTTTCATACCTGATATAAGTGGCTGAATATTAGCCTGACATACTTGTCTAATTCTTAAAATATTTTTATCAACTTCCTCAACACCAATTATTTTCTTTGGATTACCATCATTATCCTCTTCAATACCAATAAGTATAAATCCACCATAAGCATTAGCAAAACTAGTTACATCTTTTGTAATTTCTTTATTAGAACTTTCAAGAGTTCCCCACATTTCTCTCTTATAATCAAGATAGAGAGATTCACTTACCCTGTTTTCAATCATACTTTCCATATCATTAAAATCAAGTTCTTCAAGATATTCTTTTCCAAAAAATTCGTAAATATTCATATTAGCTATTATATAGTAAAATCAAAAAATTGTGAAGCAGTGGTTAAATAAATAAAACTTGAAAAAAATATATATAAATCGTATCATCATAAATTGAAGTTTAAATATTACATTATTGGAATATGAAAATGGAGATTTTATGAAACTTATACAAATTAACCAAGATTTATGTATTAAATGCGGAATATGCGTAAAAGCCTGTGTATCAAGAATATTTCATCAGAGAAAACCAGGTACAAATATTAAAGCTATTAACACTCGAGCATGTATAGATTGTGGACATTGCGTTGCAGTATGCCCTCAATCAGCCATTTCTCATAATAGAATCGATGGTGAATTTAGAAAAATTGAAAATTATAAATACGATGAAAAATTAATAGAAGAATTTTTATCATCCAAAAGATCAGTTAGAAATTTCACAAATCAACCAATTGACAAAGAAACAATACAAAAAATACTACATGCTTCATTTTATGCACCAAGTGCAACTAACAAAAGAGCAAGAAATTTTATTGTAATGACAGATCCTGATAAAATCCGCGAAATAGAAGAAAAAATAATACATTATTTTGAATTTGTATTAAAATTCGCTCATCCTTTAGTAATAGGCACTCTTTCCTTCTTTTCTAAAACAGTGCGAAAATTATCAAAAACATATATACCAGCAATGAAAGGTATGGTTTGGAGTTTTAGAAATAAAGGCGAAAGCCCTATATTCAAAGGGGCTCCATGCGTAATATTCGCTTATGGACCTGCTAATAATCAAATGTCAAAAGATGATTCTGTAGCTTGTCAGCATTATTCAATGTTAAAAGCCCATTCATTAGGAATTGGAAGCTGTGTTATAGGATTTGCTGATCTTACACAAAAAAAATTCATAGATCTTCTTCCAATAGATAAAGAACAAAAATTATATGCTATAACTACTTTTGGTTATCCACAATTTAATTATAAAATGACAACTCCAAAAAAATCAGCTGAAGTTCAGTGGATTGAAGAAATTATAATGCCGGAAACACCAGTTTATGAAGCAGATAAAGATATAGAATAAAAATTAAACCTGTGAAATAGCGAATAAAAATGTTTAGTGAAAATTTTTTGCGTGGAGTAGGTTTAGGACTTTTACTATCTCACCATTTCACTACTCACTCCTTCGCCCGTTTTATTCTATACTAACTAACTAAGCTCTCCTACTAAATCTCTGTCAAAATATTCTTTTATCTTTGATATTTCTTTTGTTTTGCCAAGAGCCCACATAAGTTTGACCGTAGCAGCTTCAGGAGTCATATCATAAGCTGATATCACTCTAAAACTCGATAATTTTTTTCCAACTTTATATAGTTCAAGCTCAATTTTTCCAACCATACATTGAGTAGTAACAACAACTGGAATATTATTTTCAGAAAATTCCTTTATTACATCAAAAAATCTTGTAGGAATATTTCCTGCACCAAAACCTTGCAAAATAATACCACTTTTATTTTTACACATATCTCTCAAAACTTCTGGTTTTAATCCAGGTATCATTTTTACAAAGATAATATTTTCATCAAAATTATCTTCATATTTTATACGAGTCTGTTTTCTTCTTCCCTTAGCATTGTCAGAAATTTTAAAAGAAAGTCCAATAGAACCAAGTGGTTCTGAATTAATTGACTCAAAAGCTTTAAGATCAAAAGCAGAAACTTTTCTAGCACGAGTTGCTCTTATAATCTTTTCTCCAAAAAGTATTACAACTTCAGCAATATCATAATCTGAAGCAAGAAGTAGCGAATTTATAATATTATTTGTTCCATCTGTATAAACATTTGATAATGGTAATTGAGCTCCTGTAAAAACAACTGGTTTTGCAATATTTCTAAGAATAAACGATACTGCGGAAGCACTAAACGCCATAGTATCAGTTCCATGACTTACAACAAATCCATCATAAGATTCATAATTTTCATAAATACATAAAGCAATTTTTTTCCAACATTCTATAGTAACATCAGTGCTATCAATATTATAAAGTGATTCAACATCAACAGAAATCCTATCTTTGATATTATTTAAAATAGATTTAAGTTCATTTGGCATACCTTCCTGAACATCAAGGGAATTATCTGCTCTTTTATGCATTGTTATAGTACCACCTGTAAGAATAAGCAGAACTTTTTTTTTCATATAACCTCCCTTGAACTTAAAACAAAAGATAATTTATTAAATACTACAACACATGTAGAGAATAGACAAGAGGATTATAAAAACATTTAAAAATTAAACCTGCGAAATGGCGAATCAAAATGTTCAGTGAACATTTTTGTGTGAAGTAGTGAATAAAAATTAACGGTTGCTAAAGCAACCAAGGCTGTTGAAAAACTACAAAAATCAAAGATTGATACAAAATAGGGTCTGTGCCGAACTCTAAATTTAGCTTACATAGGTCGGCCTGACCATGCTGTTTATTTTTAAAGTTAAGTTTAAAAAAAGAAAACATGACTTTTTCAACAGCCTTAACCTAATTAGTCCTTGTTTTTTTCTAATTAGTCTGTTTACAGACGCTAATTTCTTCTTACTATCTTCAATCAAATATATAAATCACAAATTTTTTATTAACTTTAAAAGTTTTAACATTAAAATTTTCATCCATATAATTATGAAATTCAATTGTTTTAATATTTTCATTTGAATTATCACCAAGATTTCTTAACAATAAAATCGAATTTTCTTTTGGATAAAACCCTGTATTTTCTTTTAAAAAATAAATTCTAGCTTTACAATTTTTTAAATAATATGGAATATTATTAAGGTAATATTGAGGAAAAAAATATATATTTTGAGGAGTTTCCTCTTTGATAATTCTTTTCAAATCTTTAATCTCAGAATATTCATAATCTTTAAATTGAATAATAAGTGAAAAAGTAAATAAAAAAACTATAATTAAATAAAACCATTTTTTATCATAAATTTTAATAATACAAAATATAAATAAAGGAAATAAATAAGAAATATGATTCCATTCAATAATTCCTTGCTTAAATAATATTTGATAAATAAACCCAATTCCAAACAATAAGAGAAATGATATAAAATAAACAGATACAATCTCGTTTTTTTGTTTTAAATCTTTTGCGATAATTTTAATAGAAAAAATTCCAATTAAAACAATAATCAAAAATTCAATTAATAAAATAGATTCATCTAAATAAAATACTTCGCCAGTGTATTTGTGAAACATTTCACGAAAAAAACCCAATCCATAAGGATTTATCCATGATATATTGCTATGAGAATCTTTTTTTAAAAAAAAATATAGCGGAGATGTTTTTGCTAAAAATAAATATGGTAAAAATATAAAAACTGAAATTAAAGAGTAAATCAATTTTTCTCTATGCCTATAAAAAACAATTATAATCTGAGGTAAAACAAGAAATATTGCAAAAAAATGATAATAAAACAAAATAACACTTGATATAATATATAAAATTTTTCTTTTACCATTTAAAAAATCATAAAAAAGAATAATATTAAGCATTGAAAAAAACAAAAATGAATTATAAACTCTTTTTACATCAAAAACCTCATAAGGACTTAAAGAAAACAAAAGCATAAAACCTAAAGAGTAAAATCTATTAAATCCCAGCCTTTTAGCGAGTAAATAACTCAAAAAACAATTAAGAATTGAAAAAAGAAAAAGTACAAGTTTATAAGTAATATCAGTTTTTCCAAAAATATTCATGAAAAACCGCATTATTAAATGAAATAATGGCGGATGAGGATCATTATTAGAAATCCATTTAATAAGTTCTAATGAATTATTACATTCAAGATTCCATTTAACAGAATTAATCTCATCCCAATCTAAATAATCATTTAAGGAAATGTTTAATGCTAAAAGTCGAATGAGAATAGCAATTGAAAATATAATCCAGAAAAGTTTATTTTTCAAAAGAAGCTCCGAAATGATAATTTAATGAAATAATAATTTCATTACAATTTTATTATAATCTTGTTTTCTCTTTCGTATTTTTTAACTTTTTCATAGATTTCATCAACAAAACCGTAAGAACTAATGATTATCGCTTCAAAATCAATACTATTAAGCATAGCTGGAGATACAACAAGAACACCATTTACAGTTTTACCTTGTTTGTTTTTTTCCTGATCAATAACAGCTACAACCCTTAATCCAATTTCCAAAGCAACAGTCATAGCAATTTCAGCAGTTTCTCCAGCACCATAAAAAATAACTTTTGAAATATTTCTTTTAATCAAAGACTCAAATTTATGAACAAATTCTTTTTTTGCATCTTTATATAGTCTAACAGTTTCAATCATATAAGAATTCAATAAAAAACGAAGTCTTTCATAACCTTTAACAGTAAGAAGATATTCAGTATTTCTATTTGTATCACCTTCTATAAGGATAATTTCTTCATCAGCAAATCTTGATATATATTTATTAATCATAGCAACAGAAATACCAAGATATTTAGCAATTGTGGATTGACTAATAGAAGTTTTCTTTTCAAATTGAGAAAGAATCATAAGCTCTCTCATTTCAGGAGATGGCTTCAAAAATTTCAAATCTTCATCTTTATAGAACATGGAAACATTTTACAATAAATCAATAAAAAACACAATTTTTTTAAAAGAGAAACTCAGAGATGTCTTAAAAAAAATCAGGATTATTAAGAAAATCTTTTGTTATTTTAACATGTTCTACATCTTCGTATAAAGTTTCTCTAATGCAAGAATGATCAATATAAAAAATCTGAGCTCCCGGAATCGCCATAAGAATCGGAGAATGAGTCGCTATAAAAAACTGACAATTCTTAGATTTCATTTCATTTATAATAGAAATTAAAGTCATTTGTCTTAAAGGTGATAAAGGAGCTTCAGGTTCATCTAATATATATATTCCATTTGATACTAACCTTGAACTTAAAAATTTCAAAAAACTTTCCCCATGAGAATTTTTATCAAGATCATCTCCATATTTTCTTTTTAAACCCTCAATCTGACCTTCTATAAACTCTATTGATTTTTTCTGTTTTGACGCATTTCCCAGTTTGAGGATTAATTGAAAAGATTATACCGTTTATCATTGGCTCGTTTGCAGATACTTCAAATCTTTTTGGCATTGAATCTAAAAATTTTTGTAATATTATTTTTTTATCAGTTCCAATAACACTATCTCTATCACCACACATGCCAATATCAGTTATATAACCAGTTCCACCTTCAAGAATATAATCATCATTTGTCTGAACATGTGTATGAGTTCCAAATATTGCAGATACTTGACCATCAACATGAAATCCCATTGCTTTTTTTTCTGAAGTAGCTTCTGCATGAAAATCAATTAATATAATTTTAATACCTTTATTTTTCAAATCTTCTAAAACCGGTGTTATATGCTCAAACGGAGATGGAACTCTTGGCATATATACTCTGCCAAGAAGTGATATTACAGCAAAATCAACATAAAGATTCTGATATATTCTTACACCTTTTCCTGGAGCTGTTTTATAAGGATAATTAAGTGGTCTAATTAGCTTTTTTTCTTCAATAATGTCATATATACCTTTTTTATCCCAAAGATGATTACCCAAAGTTACAATATCAACTCCAGCATTTAAAAGTTGATTATATGTTTTTTCATTAATTCCAAGTCCGCCAGCCGAATTTTCACCATTAGCAATTATAATATCGATTTTTTTTTCATTTCTAAGACTAAGAAGTTCTTTATTAAGAAGTTTTCTGCCTGTTCTTCCAATTACATCTCCAAGACAGAGAAAATTCAATGTTTTCATGTATAAATTCCTTTAAGTATATATGTACAAAAACGGTATGAAAGATTGTGAGTATAAAAAAATAAAACAATACCGCAATTATACTTCTTCTATACGGTCTTTATAATTCCTCTATATCTTAACTTGTTAACAATTTAGCAGAATTATTAAAATGTTACAATATGTAACTTTCTTTATTAATAAAAAAGTGGTTTAATATTATAAGAGTATTTATTTATAAATAAATGGAGGGTTTAATGAAAAAAACAAAAATATTTATGCTTTTATCTATTTTCATCCTAGCTTTTTTGGTTTCAGGTTGCGATATTAAAGAAGTTATCGCTGAATTAGATAAAGATCCACAAAAGGTAATTAACAGAATAGAACAAAACAGTGAAAGACTTCCATCTGAAAGTTACAAAAAAGACTGGACAATAATGATATATGGTTCTTGTGATATTGAACCACAACTTGAAAAAGCTCTTTTACAAGAACTTGTTGAAATGGTTAATATTGGTAATGCAAATGATAAAATACATCTTGTCGCACAAATTGATTTTAGAAATGCAAAGTATATCAAATCAAAAAGATATTTTATCAAAAAAAATGAACTTCATGTAAGAGGTGAATTTTCTAATTTCAACATGGGCGACCCAAAAACTTTTGAAGATTTTTTAAAATGGGGTATGTCTTATAAATCTGAAAAAACAATGCTTTATGTACTCGGTCATGGAACAGGTTGGATTTCTCTGGCTGGTCCAGGTGCTATAACAGATGGACTTAGAAATATTGCTGCAACAAGAGATCCTGCTTTTAGCGATGTTAATACTTCAAAACTTTTAAAAACAAAAGATCTTTATCCAACAGAAATGTATCCAAGCACAAGATCTTTTGCTTATGATCATACTCAAGATGATTCGCTTACATTAAAAGAAGCATCATCAGTGTTTGATAGAGTTCTTAGAGGTAAAAGAATTGATGTTTTAGCTTTTAGAAGCTGTCTTATGAATCAACTTGAAACAGCTTATGAGTTTTCAAAACACTTTGATTATTTTGTAACAACTCAAACTTCACAACTTGGTGTTGCACAGGGTATTATGACTTCAATTCTCGGTGTTAACAATATTGGACTTGATGCAACTGTTCTTAGAGCTGTTAAAGATTCAGACACTCCTATATCTTCAAGAGAAATGGCAAAAAATATGTTTACTTCTGTAAAAAACACTAATGTAAAGATAATTGAAAGTGTTGGAGAAGGTTTTGCTTTTTCTGCTCAATGTCTTGACTTGAGAATGCTTAGAAGAGCTGTTGAACCTATGAAAGAATTTACTTATATAATAAATCGTAATCTTGCTAATCCTAGAACTGGTAGTTCCTTTAGAAATATGCTTTTTTCTGCAAGAGCTCAATCTGTAAAATTCGGTGGTCTTTTTGCTGGAATGTATAATGAACAGAATGAAGAAGAAGATTATGAATATATGGATTTAGGCATGTTTATGAGAAATATTAGTTTATACAATGATAATAATATAAACGGTGCTACAATGGAAACTCTTAAAGAATTATCACAAAATGTTAGAGCAACGCTTGATAGAGCTTGTGTTGATAAATATACAAGTGGATATGATTTTGGTGGAATTACTTCAGGTGGTGTAACTTCAATATTTATGTTTCCTGAAAGTGAAAAACTTGAAAAAGTGTATTCACAACTTATATCTTCAAAATATGCTGAACTTGACTTTTCAATTGAAACAGGTTGGGATAAAGTTTTGAATCGTCTTTATTCTTCACAAAGAAAAGATGGTTATATCAATTATTAAAAATTTTTATTACACTATAGAGCCCTGAAAAGGGCTCTTTTTTTTATCAATCAATAAATAATACTTTTTAGATATTTTATAGGATTTACAGAAGTATCATATAGTTTCATGCCAAAATGAAGGTGATAACCAGTACTATAACCAGTTTTACCAACTTTAGCAATAGTCTCTCCTCTGTGAACAATCTGATCTTTATCAACATTTATAGAATCACAATGAGCATAAAAAGTTGTAAATCCATCAAGATGTTCAATAATTACAGTTTTCCCAGCAATATTTCTGTAACCAGCGAAAGTTACAACTCCAGATTCAACAGCTTTAATAGGAGTATATTTATCTGCTATAATGTCAATTCCATCATGAAAATCTGCTTTACCGCTTATAGGATGTTTTCTATAACCATAAGATGAAGAAATAATCCCATTTACAGGCCATATAAAATTCTTATTAAAATCAGGTAATTCTATTTTACCTGTGTAAATCGGAATATTAATAACTTGATTTTTATATAAAATCTCAGTTTGAAGAACATTAACTTTTAATATTTCAGCAGCACTGACTTTAAATTTCCTAGAAATCGTCCACAAACTATCTCCAGCTTTAACTTTATACTCTTCAATATTTATACCTTTTTGGAAACTAACAATTTCTCTTGGTATTAATATATTATTAATTTCATCAGCCAGAAGCGATTTAAGCTTCTCATTGCCTGCAATTTGAATGTTATTTTTTAGAAATAACTCACTTTTTTTTATACTAGAAATAGAAAAATCCCGGCTAAAAACTCTTATTGACAACCGGGATGTATCTAATGAAATTAAAGCAATACTAAACAATTGTCCCAAAAATACAATCCCGATTATAGGTATTAAATTATCCCATGTAAACGGGTGTTTTTTCATTTTTAATCCATTTCTTCATACTTATTTATTGAAAGAAGAAATTCAATATTATCTTTTGTATTATGAAGTTTTTTATTTAAAAGTTCCATAGCTTCCGCTGGACTTAACGGTTCAAGAACTTTTCTTAAAGTCCAAATTCTAGTCAAAACTTCTTTTTCAAGTAAAAGTTCTTCTTTTCGTGTTCCAGATCTTTTAATATCAATCGCTGGGAATATTCTCTTATCAAAAAGTTTTCTATCAAGAACAAGCTCACAGTTTCCAGTTCCTTTAAATTCTTCAAAAATAACATCATCCATTTTTGAACCTGTATCAACAAGAGCAGTCGCCAAAATCGTAAGCGAACCACCGTTTTCAATATTTCTTGCAGCACCAAAAAATCTTTTAGGTTTGTATAAGGCAGAAGGATTTACACCACCAGAAAGAGTTTGTCCAGTCGTTGGAAGTGCAAGGTTGTATGCACGAGCAAGTCTTGTAATACTATCAAGTAAAACAACAACATCTTTGCCCTGCTCAACAAGTCGTTTAGCTCTTTCAAGTACAATTTCTGAAACTTGAATATGTTTAGTAATCGGTTCATCAAATGTAGAAGCAACAACTTCAGCTTTTGTTGATCTCTGAATATCAGTAACTTCTTCAGGTCTTTCATCAATTAAAAGAATTATCAAAGTAGCTTCAGGAAAATTCTTACTTATTGAATTAGCAATTTGTTTCAAAAGAGTAGTTTTTCCAGCTTTTGGTGGAGCAACAATAAGTCCACGCTGACCTTTTCCAATCGGAGCTACAATATCAATAACTCTTGGTGAAAGTGGACCGCCTTTGTATTCTAGCGGAATCATTTCATCAGGGAAAATCGGAATAAGCTTGTCAAAAACAACTCTTTTTCTGTTTTCTTCAACAGTTAGATAATTTACAGTCTCAATTTTTATAAGTGCTCTATATTTATCAGGATCATCAGGCAATCTCACCTGACCAATAATATCATCACCTGTCTGAAGATTAAATCTTCTTATCTGAACTGGTGAAACATATACATCTTCCTTACTCTGAGTAAATGTGTTAGACCTTAAAAATCCATAACCATCAGGTAATATTTCTAAAACTCCCCTAGCCATTGGAATTTCTTCGTTTTCTGCAAGGGTCATAAGAATAGCACATAAATATTCACTATCATCCTTACCTTCTTTTTTCAATTTCAACTTTCTGCCTAGGACAGCTAAGTCCTTTTTAGGCGTTTCCTTTAATTCTGCATAACTTTTCATATTTTTGTTGAATCTCCTTGATACTTAATTATTTTGAAAATCTGAATCGTTTGAAAATATAAATAAACTTGGTTATAAATACGATTTTTACATAAATCACTTTACAATATAAGTAAAATACATACCCAAAGCATATATAATAAGTATAAAAATTGATGGACCACTTAATTTATTAAATAAAAACTTACTTTTACCTGATTTTTTGATAATACCATAAAGGCAAACACCAGCAATTAAAATACTAAATAAACCTGTAACAATAGAACTTTTCAATTCTTGTAAATAAAGAATTTGTCTTTTTGAAAAAATATCAGCAAAAAATACTATAAGAACATTAAAAACATTACTACCAAGAACATTACCAACAGCCATTTCTATAGCACCAATTCTCACAGCTGAAATACTAACAGTAGCCTCAGGTAATGAAGTTACAAATGCAAGAAACATAGAACCAGCAAAAGTTTTACCAAGATTATAAGTAATTGCAATGCTATCAACACTTTTAGTTAAAAAGAACCCAGCAAACACAATAACAAGTGCAGATAAAGTAAATTTAGCATAAACAGGAAGAAGTTTTTCTCCACTCTTAACTTTTTCGACCGGAACATCTTCTGAAGACTGTTTAAAAGTCATTAATATAAACAAATAAAAGAACAGTATAAAAATTGATTCAATATTAATTGGAAGTTGTTTAAAAAATCCAATTCCAAAATTTATATATAAAATAACCGGAATTATAGCCAAAAGTGAAATTATTATAATATATGCAATCGAAACAAGGTTTTCTCTGCCAGCTTTAACAAAAACACCATTTTTTGAAAGATAATCCACAATCACAAGAATTGTAATGTTAAAAAGATTACTACCAAAAATATTACCAAAAGCAAGTTCAGGAGCATTTTGAAAAACCACAGCCGATATTGATGTTATAAGTTCAGGAAGAGATGTTGCAAGTGCTAAAAGAAAAAAACCAATAAATCCACCACTTATTCCACTCTTTTCACTAATCTCATCACCATATTTTGTTAAATAGAAACCAGCACATATTACACTAATTGAAGATAGTATAAATTCATACCACATAAAACCTCTCTGATAACGAAGGGAAAACTACAACTTCTTAGAAAGTTCCTTGAACATTATTTCAGCTAGTCCCATTTTCCCGCTTTTTGATATTTCGTTAGAGTATTCTTCATCTAACATAGACTGGAAAATTTCTTCTCCTCTTCCACCACTTATAAAGCCTGTCTTTTGAACAGTACTTCGCATGGACTTCATCAACTGATTAACAAAAATAGATTCAAAATCCTGACAGGATTTTTTTAATTTTTCATCACTATTATCTCTAGTAAACCTATCTTTAAGATTATCCATTTTTGTGATATCGTTGTTTTGAAGGCTGGAAAAGTCAATATTCATAAGTCCCTCTCATAAATTATTATTCTATATTCCAATATCGGAATTTAACAATAAAAACTTTAGGAATTTATGATTTCTTAACCAGTTTCATTAATATTGTATTAATAAATAGAAAAAGTCAATTTTTTTTAATACCACAGACCATAAAAGCAGATATTGTCTAAGTAAAAGATATTGTCTAAAAAAAGCAAGAAAGCTCTTAAAAACCATGTATAACTTGTTTAGAATTTTTTGCTTTTATAAGTTGTGCTGTTTAATCAGAGGACTCAATTGCTTTTCTAATCAATCTACAAAAAGTAATTCTGAATATTTTGGTAATGTCCACAATTTATCTGATATATTTTTTTCAATATCATCACAAACTTCCCTTAGATTATTTATATTTTCATTTAAGTTTTGAGAACATATACAAGCACAGTTTTCTATATTAGTTTCACATTCACTTTCTCTTATCACTTCATCAATTTTTGATATATTTAACAATATTTTATCAACTTTTTTTATTAAATTTGTACTTTCTAAATTTAAAAATTCAATATTTTGATTTTGACATAATTCTTTTATTAATTTTAAGTTTTCTAATATTAATTTTTGATGTTCTAATAATGCTGGTAAAACAATTGTTTGTGCCATATCTCTTATAAGTCTTGCTTCTATAAGCATTTCTTTGCAATATCTTTCAATTTCAACTTCATATCTTGCATGTAATTCTTCTTTGCTGAAAACATTGTTTTTGGTTAAAAGTTCGATTTTTTTATCATCTGTGAATCTTTTTAATGCTTCATCTGATTTTTTTAAATTATATAATCCTCGTTTTTCTGCTTCAATTCTCCATTCTTCTGAATAATTATCACCTTCAAAGAGTATATCTGATGCTTGTTTTAAAACTTTTCTTACTACATTATAAATGCTTTTTAAAATATCGTTATCAGAATCTTTCATTTCTTCAATTAGAATATTACGCATATAATCAAGTGAATCTGCTGTAATTACATTTAATATAGTTATTGGAATTGATATTGATTGCTTTGAGCCTACCGCTCGAAATTCAAATTTATTTCCGGTAAATGCAAATGGTGATGTTCTATTACGGTCTGTTGTATCTTTTGTTATTTTTGGTATTTTTGATATTCCTGTATTTATAAGTTCTTTTACATTTACTTCATTGAATTCATTGTTAATTATTTTTTGTATTACATCTGTTAGATGTTTACCTACAAAAACAGACATTATTGCTGGCGGTGCTTCGTGTCCACCTAATCTATGATCATTTGAACATGATGCAACTGATGCTCTTAATAAATCATTATGTTCATAAACTCCTCTAAGCACTGCTGTTAGAAAAAATAAAAATATCATGTTTTCATGTGGATTATCTCCTGGATCTAACATATTAAGCGAGTCGGCAGAAATATTCCAATTAACATGCTTTCCACTTCCATTTATTCCTGCAAATGGTTTTTCATGTAAAGATACAAATAAATTATGATCTTTTGCTTTTTTCCTTAATACTTCCATTAAAAGCTGATTATGGTCGCATGCTAAATTGACATCTTCAAATATTGGTGCAAATTCAAATTGATGCGGTGCAACTTCATTATGTCTTGTATGTAATGGAATGCCAAGTTTATATAATTCATGCTCAACATCACGCATATATTCGATAAATCTTTCTTTTATAGAACCAAAATATTGATCATCCATTTCTTGACCTTTTGCTGGTTTTGCTCCAATAAGTGTTCTGCCACATATTGTAAGATCAGGTCTTAAAGACGCAAGCAAACTATCTACAAGAAAAAACTCTTGTTCAACTCCTGCATAAGAAAGAACTTTTTTAGGTTCAATTCCAAATACATCTAAAAATTTTCTTACTGAATTTTCAATTACATCAACTGATTTTAACAGTGGAGATTTCTGATCTAGGGAATAACCATTATATGATATAAATATCGATGGAATGCACAAAGTTTTACCAGATTTATCCTCAATTAAAAATGCTGGACTTGTTGGATCCCAAGCTGTATAACCTCTTGCTTCAAAAGTAGCTCTTAATCCTCCGCTTGGAAAACTTGAAGCATCTGGTTCTTGTCGAACAAGTTCTTTTCCTGAAAATCTTTCAACCATTTTTCTATTTTCATCATAAGTTAGGAATGAATCGTGTTTTTCTGCTGTTGAACCGGTAAGTGGTAAAAACCAATGTGCAAAATGTGTTGCTCCGTTTTCCAGCGCCCATTCTTTCATACCATGCGCTACTTCATTAGCTACATCAACAGTAAGATTTTCCTTGCCTTCCATTACTTTTTTCATTTTACTATACATACTTTTAGAGAGTTTTGATTTCATCACTTCTTCATTAAAAGTGTTTATACCAAACCATTTTGATACATTTCCCATATTTTCTATCTTTTTTTTGTTATTTGTATAAATAATTGTCTGAATAGTCTTTTTTCTCATTCACCCTCCAGCCTTTGTGTAGTAATTTTAATAATTGAACCAATTATACTAAATTTTTGAAAAATTTGGGAATAAAAAATGTTAAATGAACATTTTTTAATAGCGAATGTGGAATTTTCAATTAGCAACTTGTTCCACTAATTACTTCTTGCTTTTACTAATCACTAATTGTTTTCAACAATTACAACTTTATCTTTATTAACCCAACCTGATACCCCAGAAGAATCCTTAACTTTTAAATAATTAGTCCCATACTCTTCAATATAAAGAATTGTATTTACAGAAAACTGTGCTATACCCTTACCTTTATCACTAGGAGAACTATAACCTTTGATATCAGAATTACTTATTGCTATGTTTAGATTTGAATGTATTATTAATATAGAAAAACAGTAAATTATCAATGTAAATGCAATAATATTTCCAATATAAAGTAAAACTTTTTTATTTTGCAACATATAATTTTTAAAATATAAAGAAACAATAACATTCAAAATACTCAAATATAATAAAATAAATAAAATATCCATATTGAATGGAAATAAATAGGAAATAATTGGATTAAATGTATTATCTATAAATTTGATATTTTTTAAATTATCTTTCATTCCAGGGTTTTTATAAAAAGCATTAATATAGTTTTTTAATGCTTTAGTAGTATTTCCAAGTCGAAAATGTGCATTGCCAATATTATAGTAAATGTTATCTGTTTTTATATTAACTTTTTCAAATTCAATTATTGAATTTTCATAATCAGCATTTTTATAAAAATCAATTCCTTTATCAAAATCACAAAATGAAAAAACAGATAATATTATTATAAAAAATATACTTATTGTTTTTTTCATATTTTATCTCCTTTCTTGCCTGCATAATAATATAGAAGTTCTTTTGCTTCATTGAATAATAAAATTATATCTTGTTTTGCTTTTCCTGAATAAGCAGCAAAATTTATCTCTTCATTTAATTTCAAAAGTCTTTTATTATTATCATCATCTGGAAAAATCTTTTCAATCTTTTCAATTATCAACAATGGAGCATTCTCGTTTTTGATTTTTAATACAGAACATAATGTTTTCCAGTAAATATTATTAAATACAAATAAAAAATCACCTTTATCCAAAGAATTTTTGAGTGAATTAATTGTATTTGTAACAACTCTCTTTTTATTACCCATTTTAGAAAAAATCAATTTAAACATAAATTTAATTAAAATCAAAAAAATTACAATGTAATTAATAAGTAATAAGAACTTCCTTATATAATGTGAATTATAAGAGAAATTATTTTTCATGCTAATATATTCAATATCTTTGCCAGTTGCAGAATTTTTATAATGAATAATATCACCTTCTGAATTTGTATAATCTTCAGTACTTACAATTACACCTTTATAATCATCATTTTTTTGTATATTGATTTTTATTTTATCAGTTTTTTTGGTTATATACTCAGATTTTTCAATATCAAAATAAGTAATACTTCCTTCTGGAATTAAAATATCTCCATATTGTTCAGGAATTAATATATAACTAAATATTTTTTCACCTGAATTTTTATTTTCACTATCACTAAACTCTTCTCCCGAATAACTTACGCTAAAGTTATCATTTGAATGTATTATTGGTCTTTTTATTTTAGATAAATTACCTTTACCATATATAATGTATTTTACCTGAAAAGGTTCTCCCTGCTTTCTTTTCCCTTCTTCCAATTTAGCTATAATATTAAATTCACCAACTCCATCGCTAAAATTTGAAGGTGTTTTTGGAAGCTGTTTTACCTTAAATGAAATATTATCAGGGCTTATTGTCTTAGTTTGCCAGCTTGATGAAAATGCTGAGAAAAAATCATCTGTAAAACTATCTTCAAAAAAAGAATTATCAAAACTACTTCTTCTTTTAGTAGAGCTAGCTACATCAACACTTATTAATAGATCATCTATGTTATAATCTCCAGTTTTGAGCGGGAAAAAAGTTTTATCAATTTGTAAAACTGTGTATCTTTTACCATTTATTATTTTTTCACCTTGTTTATCATTACTTTTACCTGTTACAAAATCTTTGAATAGTTCAGATTCAGTCATTCTAAAATTTCTAACTCTATTTAAGGAAGTTGCAAATAAAATTGTATATTTAATTTCCTCACCAATAAAATATTCTTTTTTATCAGTTTCTTGCATTACAATAAAATCACTATCACTTGACGGACTTTTGGCTCTATCCACGCATTTTAATACAAGTTTTTTAGTAGAATATTTTTTACCATCAACTTCAATAGTTGCTGGTCCTATTATTATTTCACCTGTAGAAGTGCTAACAGCCTGATATACAAATTGATAATTAACTGATGATTTAAAATTAACTATTGTAGTATTATAACTTGTTCCTTGACTCAAAACTCTTACATTTGTCAGCTCTTCAAAAACAGGTTTTACACTACTTCTACCATGATCTTCTATATTTACAGTAAATCTAAAATTTTCACCTTTAAAAACTTCCGTTTTATCTGCAAACAAAGTAACTTCCAAAGAAAATACATTAATACAAAATAATAAAATAAATGTAAGAAATAAATATTTACCAATCTTTTTCATTATGTTCCTCTTTATAATCAAGTTCTTTTAAAATATATTGTTTTATAGCTTCTTTTTCTTGATCATTTCCAAGTTGAATAACTTCATTTACACTATGATTTTCTTTTGGTTCATCTTTACTTTCATCACCTTGTTGTGATTGATTTTCTTCATCTTTCGGCTCTTCTGAACCTTCTTGATTTTGCTCGTATTTTTCTTCTTCATCTTTATTTTTTTCTTCATTTGAGTTTTTTTGAGAATTTTCTTTGTTTTCGTCTTTTTGATCTTTATGTTTATTTTCGTCATTTTCCCCATTCTCATTTTGAGACTGTGGATTTTTCAACATTTTTACAGCATAATTCATATTTTTTAAAAGATCATCGTTATTAGGGTTTATTTTATAACTTTCTATATAACTATTTAATGCTTTTTTAAAATCACTTTTTGATAAATAAGAATTACCAAGATTATAATATATCTTTGATTTTGCATTATTATCATAAACAGGATTCTTAAGAGCATCTTCAAAATCTATTATAGCATTATCAGGTTTGCCAGCCATGATATTATAAATACCTCGGTTATATCGCAATATATCAGAATCAACAAGATTTTGTTTTTCTGCTGTTATTATAGCATTATCGATTTTTGATAAAGCTTGATTGAAATCTTTATTTTTTAAGCTATTAAGTGAATCTTTAAATTCTGAATAGTGTTTTTTAAGTAATGGATTTGGAAATATTGATATATTTAAGATTAATATTAATGTCATTAGTAATACTACTTTTTTCATAAATCCTCCGAATAATTATAATATATTTTATAGATATTATATGCAAATATTATTCCAATGAAAACCTTTGGGGTCGGTCCCTAAAATGTTTTCAAAAGAAATATTTTTAATATATACTTATAACACTTAATTGGAAATTATTTTTTAAAAACCTTTGATATAATCGGTTTTTTTTGTATAAATATAATTTCACAATGTATAATATTGTGAAGCAAACATTTTAAAAAAAATTTAAAACTATCTTCTAATTTAAGTATTATCAAATTTTTATTCTTTAACAAAAAAATCTGTAAACACTTAGGGTTCCAAGAATCTTGTAAACCTGTTCGGGACCGACCCCAAGGGTTTTCAAAAAACAGTTTGAATTATATTATTATTTGTTGTAATATTTATATATAAGTTTTAATTACAATTGTGTAATTATAATAAAAAATGGAGGTGTTAATGATTAATGTTGGAGATAAACTACCTGATTTTAAATTAACTGATCATAAAGGAAATGTTGTTGATTCTAAATCTTTGGCTGGCAAAGGGATTATTTTTGGTTTTCATCCTCTTGCTTACACTGGTGTATGTGAAAAACAGATGAAACAGCTTGAAGAAAATTACGATTATTTTAAAAATCTTGGTTATGAGGTTTTTGGTGTTAGTATTGATACTAGTTTTTCTAAAAACTCTTGGGCTAAACAAATTGATATTAACAATGTAAAAATGTTGGCTGATTTTTGGCCTCATGGTGGTTTTGCAATTAAGCTTGGAATTTTTAGAGGTAATGAAGGTTTTTCTGAAAGAGCTTGTCTTATTATTAATAAACAAGGAATTGTTAAATGGACTAAAATCTATGATATTCCTGAACTTCCTAGTATTGACGAAATTAAAGAACAGGCTAAAAAAGCAACTCTATGACCTATAATAAGTTTGAAGTTGAAAGAATAAAAAACATATATAATAATATTAAACCTGATATAATAAATAGAATTTCTGAATTTGAAAATATTTTTAAATTAGGTTCTGAGGAAGATATTATTACTGAACTTATATTCTGTGTTTTTACTCCTCAAAGTAAAGCAAGGAAGTGTTGGGAAGCTGTTTGTGACTTGAAAAATAATAATGTTCTTTTCACTGGTAAACCTCAAGATATTCTTCCTTATATTAATAGTGTTAGATTTAAAAACAGAAAATCTGAATATGCTTATATTGCTCGGAGTTTTTTTACTGATAATAATGGTTTGTTTAATATTAAAAAAACTTTGCTTGGTTTTGATGATAAAAGAGAATTAAGAAACTATCTTGCAGAAAATATTAAAGGTTATGGTTATAAGGAAGCTAGTCATTTTTTGAGAAATATAGGTTTTGGAAAAAACCTTGCAATTCTTGATAGACATATATTAAAAAACCTTGTTAAACTTAATATTATTGATGAAATTCCAAAGTCTATTAGCAAAAAAAAATATAGTGAAATTGAATTAAAAATTGAAAAATTTTGCAATAAAATTAATATAAGAATGGATTATTTGGATTTAGTACTTTGGTATAGCGAAGCAGGGGAAATTTTTAAATAAAACAATTAAAGCAACTTCGTGACATCGTAACAAAGTTGCTAATTAGAAACACAATATAAAACAATTAGCGAATGTTAAACAAAATGTTCGCCGAACATTTTGACATTCTAAATAGTGATAAAATCACGTTAATTATGGCGAAATCATAAAATGACGAGCCATGCTAATTTCTTTGTTATAGTTTTTTCTTGTTTGACTTTCAAATAATATTTATGTATTATTATAATATTGTAATGATTACATTGTTGATATAAGTAAGATAAGAGGTATAAATGATTAATATTAAAAAAATACTTGAAGAAAAAGGTGTTAAACCTTCACATCAGAGAATAACTATAATGAAGTTTATGCTTGAAAATAAAATTCACCCTACTGTTGAAGTTATTTATGAAAATATTATTAAAGAACTTCCAACTCTTTCAAGAACTACTGTTTATAATACTTTAAAACTATTTGAATTAAATGGTCTTGTACAGCCTATAAACACTGGGGATTCTGAATTACATTATGATATTACATTAGACCTTCATGCTCATTTTAAATGTATTGAGTGTAATGATATTTTTGATATTGATATTGTAAATAATGATTTTTTAGACAAAGTTAAAGATGATGGATTTAATATTTTAGATACACAAATATATTTTAGAGGAATATGTCCTAAATGCAAGGAGAAAAAATGAATTTCGAAGCTCTTCATAAATTAAATTATGGTTTGTATATTGTAAGCTCAGGCAAAGATAATAATTATAATGGTTGTATTGTAAACACTGTTTTTCAAATTACATCTGATCCGGCTACAATTGCGGTTTCTGTTAATAAAAAAAATTTAACTAATAAATTCATGGTTGATTCAGGTAAATTTACTGTTTCTATACTTACTGAATCTGCTCCAATGACTTTTATTGGTCCTTTTGGATTTAGATGCGGAAGCGAAATTGATAAATTTGAAAATGTTAAATACAATAAAGGTAAAAATAGTATTCCTTATTTAACTGAACATGTTTGCGGTTTTATTGAAGCTGATATTGTTAATAGTGTTGATGTTGGAACTCATACTCTTTTTATCGGTCAAATTACTAATATGGATGTTATTTCAGTAGATAAACCAATGACTTATGCTTATTATCACGAAGTCAAAAAAGGTAAAACTCCTGAAAAAGCAGCTACATTTATAAAGGGTGAAAAGTAAAAAAAATGGAGGATTTGTTATGACTAAGATCAATGAAATTTACAAATGTGAAAAATGTGGAAATATCGTAGAAATGGTTCATGGCGGACCTGGTGAACTAGTTTGTTGTGAAGTTCCTATGATTAAAATGGAAGAAAAAACAGCTGAAATGAAACTTGAAAAACATGTTCCTATGATTACAGTAAAAGACAATCAAGTAACTGTATTTGTTGGTAGCACTGAACATCCTATGCTTGATAATCATTATATAGAATGGATTGAAATTCTTGCTGATAATAAAGTTTATAGAAAACACCTTAAACCTGGTGAAAAACCTGAAGCTGTTTTTAATATTAAAGCTTCTAAAATAACTGCAAGAGAATATTGTAATATTCACGGACTTTGGGTATCGGAGGCTTAATATGTTAAGTAAAAAAATGGAAAAAGCAATTAATGATCAAATAAATGCAGAACTTTTCTCTGCTTATCTTTATCTTTCAATGTCAGCTTATTTTGCTCAAAAAGGTCTTCCAGGATTTGCAAGTTGGATGCATGTGCAGTATCAAGAAGAAACTTTTCATGCTGAAAAATTTTTTAATCATATATTAGAAAGAGGTGGAAGTATTGAACTTCAACCGATTGAAAAACCTGTTAATACATGGAAAGATACAATGCATGTATTTACGGAAACTTTAAAGCATGAGGAATATGTGACAAAAAGAATAAATGATCTTGTTGATCTTGCTATTAAAGAAAAAGATCATGCTTCTAATAGTTTTTTACAGTGGTATGTTAATGAACAGGTTGAAGAAGAAGATTCAGTAAATGATATTATCAACAAACTTAATCTGATTGGAAATCAAGCTGGAAATCTTTTTATGCTAGATAAAGAAATGGGTAATAGAGTTTTTACTCCACCAACAGCAGTATAAAAATTCTGGAGGATTAATGAAGTATAATGCTTATGAAATAATTGAAATGGCTAAAAAAATGGAAAGAAATGCAGCTTTGTTTTATGAAAAAGCTTCACAACAAGTTGAAAATCAAAAAGTTAAAAATTTACTTTCTGACTTAGCTAAAATGGAAAAAGTTCATGAAGTTGTTTTTGATGATTTAAAAAATCTTTTTAGCGATGCTGAATGGGCAAATATGAATATAAGTTCAGATAATGAAATGCTTCGTTATCTTGAATCAATGGCTGATGTTATAGTATTTAATTGGAAAATGGATGAAAAAGAAATAGGAAATATGTCAGATATTGATTATGTTTTTCGTTTTGCAATAGGTAAAGAAAAAGAAAGCGTTCTTTATTATATGGGTATTAAACAGCTTGTACCAGAAACTTTAGGTAAAGATAAGATTGAAGAAATAATTAAAGAAGAAATGAAACATGTTGCTATATTAAGTGATGTATGGAAACAGTATTCAAAAAAAAGCAATTAATAAAAAAAGCGGAGGATTTTAAAATGGAAAAATATGTATGCACAGTTTGTGGTTACATTTATGACCCAGCAGTAGGAGATCCTGATAATGGTGTTACTGCTAACACTAAGTGGGAAGATGTTCCAGCTGAATGGGTTTGTCCTGTTTGTGGAGTTGGTAAAGATCTTTTTGAAAAAGAATAAGGAGAAAAATTATGGAAAAAAATGTTATTTTAATATTAATTGATTCAAGAAAAGATTCAGCTGTTAAAGTACAAAAAATATTAACTGAATGGGGTTGTCTTGTAAAAACAAGATTAGGTCTTCATGAAGGCGTTTTATCAAATTGTTCTGATCATGGTCTATTGTTTCTTGAAATGGTTGGTGAAAAAGAAAAGCACGAACAGATTAAAAACTTGTTGGACAATCTTCCTGGAGTAAATGCAAAACTAGTTTCATTAGAAGTTTAATTAAGTCATAGTATTATAAAATAATAACGGAGGATTTAGTTTAATGAAAAGTGTTAAAGGAACAAATACAGAAAAAAATCTGCTTAAAGCATTTGCAGGTGAATCTCAGGCAAGAAACAGATATACTTATTTTGCAAGTGTTGCAAGAAAAGAAGGTTTTAGACAAATAGAAGGAATTTTTTTAGAAACAGCTGATAATGAAAAAGAACATGCAAAAAGATTTTTTAAATATTTAGAAGATGGTGAAAATCTTGAAATAACTGCAATGTATCCAGCTGGTAAAATTGGCAGCACTGTTGAAAATCTTAAAGCTGCAGCTTGTGGCGAAAACGAAGAATGGACTGAACTTTATCCAGCATTTGCACAGGAAGCTGAAAAAGAAGGTTTTCCTGAAATAGCTCAGTGTTTTAAATCAATTGCGAAAGTTGAAAAACATCATGAAGAAAGATATACAAAACTAGCTGCAAATATCGAAAATGGTTCTGTTTATAAAAAAGATCAAAAGGTTTTATGGAAATGCAGAAATTGTGGTTATGTCCATGAAGGCGTTACAGCTATTGAAAAATGCCCAGCTTGTATACATCCACAAGAACATTTTGAAATGCTTTGCGATAATTTTTAATTTTTAACAATTACAAAAAGAGCTCCTAGGAGCTCTTTTTTTTTATTCTATTATATCTATTTAATTCCAAACAGTTTTTTAAATTTTCTAAAAAGTGTCTGCTTCATTATTTCTTGTTTTTCAGTGTTTCCAATGTTTTTATCACTTTTAATTCTTTCATCAAATATTTTTTCAACCTGACTAATTATAATAGGTTCTTTTTCACATATAACAGAAAAACCTTCTCTATCTATTTCAAGAAGTACAGCTGAATTTTCGACCCTTACAGTTGCATTTCTCTTCTCATCAGTAAGAAGTCCAAATTCTCCAAAAAATTCTCCCTTATGAAGTTGGGCAATTTTACTTGAATTTTTAAATATTGAAACTTCCCCTTCTATTATAAAAAACATAGTTCTGCCAATATCTCCTTCTTTGCATATAACAGCACCTTTATAAAAAGTATCTATATGAGAAAACTCTATTAATAAATATAAATTGTCAATACTTGTTCCATCGAAAAGTTCAACTTGTTTAATAAGCTCAACAGCTTTTTTATACTCTTCATTTTTTTTAGAATTATCTTTTTCAACATCTTTGTTAATAACTGTCCGTATCGGAAAAGGTATTTCAATATCAAATTTTTTAAATTGATACCATATAGCAGAATAAACCTGATCAATTATATTTCTACCAACTGCAAATTCTGGAACTGTAAAAGTTATTAAATAAACTATAGATGAATCTCCATAATGCTTTAATCTAACAGAAGGAGGTGGATTTTTTAATACAGAATTATTTTTAGCAAGAACTTCATTTATTGCTTTTTTTACTTTAAGAGGTGGTATTGCATAACTAACACCAATATCAATATATTTTGTTACTGATCTAACAGGTTTACTCATATTTACAACACTATTGCCTGATATTTTAGAATTTGGAATATGAACAAAATAATTATCAAATGTCATTACTTTAACATATCTCCAATTTATCTCATAAACCTGTCCTACTCTACCATCTATTTCAAGCCAATCACCAATATTAAAAGGTTTTTCAACATTTATTATTATACCAGATATTATATTTCCTATTGTATCCTGAAGAGCAAGACCTAATACAGCAGTAAGAATCGCTGAATGTGTGAGAAGTCCCATTAGATTAAATTCAAATACATATTTAAGAAAAATAACCATGAAAATAACTGAAAATACAATTCTAACCAAATCTCTTATAAATCTATTTGCTTCTATATTTTTTGATTTTTTAAAATAATTAGATAAAAGTTCATCCTGAATCCTATATATAATCATTCCATAAACAAGTATCTGAACACCAACAAAAACCTTAAATACATTATTATCATTTATAAAATGTATTTTAAGATAATGACATAAAGTTATTATAAGTACAAAACTAAAAAAATCTAAAATATGTTTAATATAAAAATTTTTTATTATTAAAAATCTAAAAATCTGCAATACAATAAGAAGTATAGGAATTGTAAAATAAATATTGAAAATAAGTTTTTCTGACATAGGGTTAAATCCTTTGGTTTTTTTATTTAATTACATGCAATCCAAGTTTTTCGTCAAATCTTCTTTCAAGAGTTTCATTAAATACTCTAAGATAAACTTCCAGAGTAACAGATACTTCTGCTTCCGTAACATGCCCACCAATAACTTTCATGTTTTTGTCAGAAAGCATAGCATGCATATGTACAAAAGGCAATTTTTCTTTTAATGTAACATTACCATTTATATTAAGAACTTCAAGTGCTTCATTAAAATCATTTATAGTATATCGTCTTGTAACAGTATTATAATGACCAATTGAGGCAAAATTAAAAGCTCCTATTCCAGAAAAAACTCCAGAATTAATATTTTTTTGAATACAGAAATTTGTAAAATTCTCAATAACCTTGTCACCAGGTTCAAAAACAAGATAATAACCACCAGTAAATTCTTTAGCCCTCATAAAAACCTCCATTAAAAATGTTAACTGAACATTTTTGTGCGAAATAGCGAATTAGCGAGATTGCGAAATGGATTTAAAAAAATTTCCTTTTCTATTATTCCATCTCTTCCCACTTCACCATTTTACTCTTTCACCACTTCACACATTTTCAACTGCTTCTCTAATTATTAATTAATTTTATGTATTTTCTTCCATATTTTGAAAAAGCTATTTATCATACTACGATTTATATAAATATGAATAGAAACTCTAACAAATTCAGTATTAGGAATTGTACGAATGATTATACCATGTCTATAAAATTTATCTACTATTTGCTCATTAGTATATTTAGAAGATTTAAAAGCCAATAAAAAGGAATCTGTATTTTTTATTTCAATATTATTTTCTTTTGCCATTTTTAAAAAATATTCTTTATTAGAATTATTCTGTTTTAAAGCATTGTCAAAACCTATTTTCTTTTTAATAAATTTATAAGTCTGTACAAAACCTATTTCGCCATTAAAATTATTAGCATGATTAGACATATCACTAATATTACCTGTAAAACTTATATTATCAGGAGTTTCAAAAGTTTTTGTCGCAAAATAATTAAGACAAACAGGAGAACATTTTTGCAATGCATTTTGAGATGGAATTATAAAAGCCAAACCTCTTGGACTTAAAAACCATTTATGAGTAGTCCAAACATACATATCAGAACAATTAACAACACTTTTAAGATTCCAAGTTATATTTCCAATAGATTGAGCTCCATCAACAATAAAAAATACATCTTTTTCTTTACATAAAGAATAAAGTCCTTTTATATCATTAACTTTACCATCAATATAACTTACATGAGAAACTGCAAAAGCATGTATTTTTTGCTCTGTTATTATTTTTTGAGCATGTTCTATACTATCAGCCCAAATTATTTCACATTCATATTTTTTAACACAACAAATTGCTGCAAGCACAACAGTTTTAAACTCATTTTTTAAAAGAAGTATTTTATCATTTTTTTTAAATGGAAACATATTAAAACTAAAATTAAGACCTTCTGAAATTGAAGCAACTTTTATTGTATCATTATAATTAACACCCATTTCCTCGATAATAAGTTTTAATTTTTCATTATAAAGATTTATAAATTTGAAATAATCAGGATGAGAACCACCATATTTAAAAACTCTATTTAAATGTCTATGTAAAACCTTATAAGTATTTCTTGGAAAAAGTCCCTCTGAACCTGTATTAAAATAAAGACTTTTTTTTAAAGCTGGAAAACTGTCTTTTAAAGCTTTGGTATTAAAATCCATTAAATTTCACCTCTTATCTTTGCAATAATATCTGAGGTTGAATAGCCTTCAAGAAAAGGAATAACTTCAACTCTTCCACCATATTTTTCAACAATATCCCTACCAACAATGTTTTTTGGAGTATAATCTCCACCTTTTACAAGAATATGCGGAAAAACTGCATCTATAAGTTCATACGGAGTATCTTCATCAAATAAAATAACCTCATCAACTCCTTTAATTCCTTCAAGCACAAGTTTTCTTGCAATCTCATTATTTATAGGTCTATTCTTTCCTTTAAGTTTTTTAACCGAAGTATCTGAGTTAAGACCTATTACAAAATAATCTCCTAAATCAGAAGCTTTTCTAAGATAATCAACATGACCTGCATGTAATATATCAAAGCATCCATTGGTAAAAACTATTTTTTTACCACTATTTCTAATTTTTTCCATTTTTTCAGCAATTTCAAAATATTCCATAAAAACTCCCAGTTAAACGAAATGTTCAGTGAACATTTTGTTTAATTAACATAGCATAGCCATAATTAACATGATTTCATTATAATATAATGAAATCCCTAATTGAATCCTCTGAATAATTATACTAAATTTTTGATTATTTTGTGAGGAAAGTTTTTTTATTATTATTTTTTGAAATCTTTTGTCCTTTTTGTCTATTTTTTTATATTTTTCTTTTCATATCTTCAAATAGCTTTTTCATAAGTACTTTTTCTATCAATTTATTTCTAAATTTACATATTGTAGTTTCGTCAGGTATAACTTCTTCACTTTTTATATCCAAAAACAATCTAAAACTTATCCTATCGTTAATTTGTTCTTCAGCTTGCGGATCAGATAATCCGTACCAAGCTTGTAAAAACATAGCTCCTATAAGTGTTAAGGTATTATTGCTTTTTATTTTTTTAACAAGAAGATTTTAATTGTATAAATATATCAAAGAAATATAATTTTCGTAATATAATGTTCGCTGAACATTAATACTTTCGAAAAATCACCTCCATGTAATTTTTCTCTCTACCCATTTCGTCTTTTAAATACATCCTGTATTTAATGCTTCGCAACAGCCTCATGAGTTACTCTATAAATTATTTTCTTTGATTTCATTATACTAAAGATTTTGATTTTAAAAGAGGATTAAAAAAATATGTCTGACAGCAATTACGAGAACTCGATATAAGTTTTTCAATATATAAACAACAAAGATATTATGAAAATAAAAAGTTAAATGAAATATAAAACTTTGAAACATTTGAAAAACTTATAAAAATACATGGATGTATTTTAGAGTTTGAAGTGTAATAAAAAAAATTATAGGATTTAATTTTTTTTAGGATTTAATTTTTTTTAAGTTTTAATGTTCAGTGAACATTTTTCAACATCGAATTAAAAGTAAAATCTGTTAATGATATGCTTTTGATTTTAAAAGAAAATTGATAATATAAAAAAATCAAAAACAGATCCCGGCTCAGAATCATACCGGGATGACAAAAATTCAGAATCATGCAGGGATGACATTTTTTTATATGAAACTTCCTTTGGCATGACATTATATTAATTTTTGTTTATTTAATCAGAAAACTCAATTAGATGTGAAGCATCGCTAATTGTCTTTTTTGTAGACACTAATTGCTTTTTATTTTTTCATTAAACAATTTTTCTTCTACTATCTGACAAATATAATGAATTACCATTATATGCATTTCCTGAATTTCAGGAGTTTGAGAAGAAGGCATAATAAGACATTTATGTGCAATATCCTTTATTATTCCACCATCTTTTCCAAGTAAACCAACAGAATAAGCATTTGATTTTTTTGCATAATCAAGTGCAATACTAACATTTTGTGAATTTCCACTTGTAGATATACCAATAACAACATCATTTTTACAAACCATACCTTCAAGAGGTTTTCTAAAAATCTCATTATAACCAAAATCATTTGATACAGCAGTCATTGTAGAAACATTTGCATTTAAACAAACAGCATTAAGACTTTTTCTATTTAAAAAAAATCTTCCCTGTAATTCAGCACAAAAATGAAGTGCATCTGATGCAGAACCACCATTTCCAAAAACAATAACCTTACCATTATTATTATAGCATTTTATAATGTTTTCTATAACAACATTTATATCATCTTCAAGAAAAATCAGTTTATCCAAAACTTTGACAAGATTTTGTATTTTATTAGAAAAACTCATTTTTCCTCCAATATTTCAGTTAAATATTTTTTTATTTGAATAATATTAGTGACAGCAGTACCGACTTCACCAACAACTATTCCAGCAGCAGTATTTGCAACAATAGTGCATTCTCTTAAACTACCGCCAGCAAGTAATGACATCATAAATGCAGCAATTGTAGTATCACCAGCACCTGTTACATCATAAACTTTTTTTGCAACAGTTGGAACTGTAAAATCTTTATCATCACTAAATATAGTTATACCCTCAGAACCTCTTGTAATAATTAAAGCTTTACATTCTAATTCTTTTTGAAGTCTATAACCTATATCAAAAAGCTGTTTTTCAGTTTCAATTTCCAAACCTGCCAAAATTCCAGCTTCTCTAATATTAGGTTTTATATAATCAATACCTTTAATAAGATTAATATTATTAACTTTAGGATCACAAGCTGTAGGAATTTTTTTATCTTTAAATATATTTATAAGCTTTCTAACAACGCTCTCTTCCATAACACCCTTAGCATAATCAGAAAATATAACTCCATCAAATTTATCAATGTTTTTTTGTATATTATCAATTATTTTTGAACAAATATCCTTATTTATAAAATTTCTTTTTTCATTATCAATTCTAGCAATTTGCTGATTATGAGCTAAAATCCTTGTTTTTACCGTAGTAGGTCTGGAATTATCTTTTATAACCATATCTGAATTTATATTGAGATTATCAGCTTCTTCAACAAATAATCTGCCAAAACCATCATTTCCAGTAACGCCACATAAATATGCTTTACCACCTAATGCAACAATATTATTAGCAACATTAGAAGCACCACCAAGTTTATATAACTTACTTTTAACTTCCGCAACAGGAACTGGAGCTTCTGGTGAAATCCTTTTTACATCGGTAAAAATAAATTCATCAATCATAAGATCGCCAAAAACTAATATTGTTTTATTACAAAAATTTTCAAGAATTTTTTCTATTTTATTAAAATCAACCGATTTCATAAAAACTCCTTTCTTTTAAATCTTTAAAAACCTGCGAATAGTGAATACAGTTAGCACAGCTAAAGCTGTTAGTGCGTTAAAAACAAAATCAGATCCCGGCTCAAAATCATACCGGGATGACAGCTTAAGTAAATGTGACTGCAATTTATTCTGCGAAAAATTGCTTGTGACAAGAGTTTTCGACTCTCCGGTAACATAGTGACTTTGTTTTTTTTGTCACCAATGTCATCCCATGACATGTCACGCTTCATCTGTCAGAGCTTTACTATTAACAAAAATGTTCACCGAACATTTTTGACCCTCAACTCTTTAACCCTTTAACTTTTTAACCCTCTTTCTACTTCTCTAGCAAATTCCAGCATATTTTCAAAACTCAAATCAGCTTTACATTTATTAATTTCAGTTTTTCCATAACCTGACATTAAAAGAACACTTTTAATGTTTTTCCTCTGTCCACAGATTATATCAGAACATTTATCACCAACAAAATAAGAATTATCAATATCTATATCAAAATCCTCAATTGCCTTTTCAAGCAAACCTGTTTCAGGTTTTCTACAATTACATTTACCACTAAAATCAGGATGATGGGGACAAATATAATACTTTTTAATTTCAACATTAAATTTCGCTAGTATATCAGACAATCTTTGATTAACTTTATTGCAATCATCAATACTATAATAATTTCTTGCAATTCCAGATTGATTAGTAATTACAACAAATTCAAAACCAAGATTTTTTAAAATAATAAGACCTTGTTTTACACCATCAATAAGACAAACTTCATCTGGATTTGAAAGATAATTTTTTTCAACAATCAATGTTCCATCTCTATCAAAAATAACATATTTCATATATTAAAACCTTTACTTGAAATATACATTTCTCTAATTTTTTCCTCTAATAACAAAGCAATTTTAGCAGCTGATTCTTTTTTGTTATTATCATCCCACATGCTTTGTTCTATTTTAATAACTTTACCAAATACAACATCAACCTTACAAGGTCTTGGAATAAATTCACCTCTATGAAGAAGATCAATACTACCATTTAAAATTACAGGTAAAAAAACCGGACAATCAGCATTTTTCCATATATATGAAACTCCTGATTTAAAATTACCAATTTCACCAGTTTTTGATCTTGTGCCCTCAGGAAAAATACAAATAGCATTATCTGATTGGAGTAGTTCCTTAGCTTTATCCATAGCAATTCTGTCAACAGTACCTCTTTTGACAGGGAAATTACCAACTCTTTTCATAATCCAACTAAATACAGGTATATTAAATAATTCCTTTTTAGTCATAAATGGTAAAGGCCTTGGAAATGAATTAAACAATATCATAGGATCAAGATTACTCTGATGATTAGAAACAACTATTACAGGTCCAAAATCAGGAATATTATCAATTCCTTTTATTTTAATATCAATATAAAACACTTTAAACATAAAATTTAAAGCAAATCTTGCAAGTTTAATATCAAAAAGATTCATCACACTCCATTACTCACTTTTTTTTATTCTCCCAACAATATCTTCAACAACTTCTTCAACCGACATTGACGTTGTATCAATTTCATCAGCATCAGCAGCTTTTTTTAATGGAGCAATTTTTCTTGTAGAATCATAATGATCTCTATTTTGTATATCAAGTCTTATTTCTTCAAAAGTAAATTCTTCCCCTTTTTCAAGAAGTTCAAGTCTTCGTCTTTTAGCTCTTTCATCAACAGAAGCATTTAAATAAAATTTATGCTCTGCATTAGGAAGAACAATTGTACCAATATCTCTACCTTCCATAATAATATTATATTCACTGCTTAATCTTCTAAATATTTTATTAACTTTATCCCTAACACATCCAATAGCCGAAACAGGCGATACAGCTTTTGTTATTTCTCTTGTTCTTATTTTATCACTTACATCTTTACCATTTAATAAAATTTTAAATACACCATCTCCTGGTATTACTTCAAGTAAATCACAATTTATAGCATTTAAAACTTTAATTTCATCATTAAAGTCAATTCCCTGCTCTATAAGATAATATGTAATTGTTCTGTAAAATGCTCCACTATCAACATGAAACAAACCTAGTCTGCGGGAAACAAGCTCTGTTATTGTGGATTTTCCTGAACCAGCTGGACCATCAATTGCTATACTTGAATTCATAACCAAACTCCATAAATTTTTTTAAAAAACTAGGGAACGAAACATTTATACCAGAAATACTATCTAATTTCAATTTTCTTTGTGTAAGAATACATAATATTACTGCTGTCATAATTATTCTATGATCGTTTTCTGCATTAATAAAATCAGTTTTTTCAATTATATTTTTAGTTAAATAAATAGTATTATTTTTTTCATAAACTTCCACACCAAAAAAAGCACCTAATTCAATAATCTTATTTATTCTATCACATTCTTTAAATCTAAGTTCTTCAACACCATGTATTTCAGAATTTCCACTAGCAAAAAACATAGCTATTGAAAGAATAGGGATTTCATCAATAAAAAAAGGAATTTTTTCTTTTTCATTGATTTTAATACCATTAAGAATAGATGTTTTAACAATTATATCAGCAACAATTTCACCATCAATTTGTTTTTCATTTAAAATAGTAATATTTCCATTCATTTTTTTTAATATATCAAGAAGATAAGCTCTTGTAGGATTTATATTTATACTTTTCAATGTTAAATTACAATCTTTACAAATTAAAGCAAAAACAATAAAAAAAGCAGCAGATGAAAAATCAGATGGGATTGTAAAATCTTTCATTTTAGGAATACCACTATTATCTGTTATTTTTATTATTTCATTATAATGTTGGGAACTTTCAACTATTAATTCACAATTCATAGCTTTTAACATTATTTCAGTATGATCTCTACTTTTTCTTTTACTTTTATAACAAGAATTATTACCTTTTCCCAAAAGATTTGCAATTATCCACGCTGTTTTCTGTTGAGCTGAACCAATTTCAGATTCCATATCAATTTTATTAAGAGAAGATTTAGATATAAAAACAGGTAATTTACCATTATTATCATAAATATTACAATTCATATCTTTTAAAAACCCAGTAATTCTATTCATCGGTCTTTTAAGAAGCGAATAATCTCCTGTAACAACTCCTCTAAGACCTAAACCTGCAAGAATTGAAATACAAAGCCTTGCTGTAGTACCAGAATTTAGGCAATCTATCTCTTTATTAGCATTTTGAAGATTGTTTTTAATAATATAAACAATTTTTTTATCTTTATCACATTCAACTACAATACCAATACTTCTTGCAAAATTAATGCTAGCCATTGTATCATCTGAAAATAGAAAATTCTCAATCTTAGCTTTATTACCATTTGCAATTATATTTAAGAGTACAGCACGATGAGAAATAGATTTATCCGGCGGAATTGTAATTTGTGTATTTATATTATTTGGATATTTCTTTACTTCAAAAATCATTTTAACCTAAAATAAAGACAACAGAAATAACAAGAATAATAAGAAGAATAATTTTTTTAAGATAATAAGATTCATTAGAAATCATAAAACCCCCTCACTTAGCACTATAATTAAATTAACATTTTTATTTTTTTATATTTTACCATAATTAAAATTATTTAAAAACTGGTAATAGGTTTAAAACTAAAACTTATTCGGCGGAATTTCAGAACCACAAAATTTACAATTAACACTTTTATTTTTATTGCCTGAATTAACCTTTTGTTTTTTACCACAATCAGGACATTTCCTTTTAGTAGCAACAAGAGATTCAATAAGCTGAGCAAAAAAAATAAAAATATGCAATTTAATACCACCTTTATTCTACCTTATTAACACCATATACTTTGTTTACATCCTGAATAAAAATAATACCTTTTCCAGGTTCATCAATTTCAAGGCCTTTTCTAATTTCATTAACAATATTTTCAGTAACAATTTTACCTGCCAAAATAAGAACAATGTCTTTTTCAGGCTCAATAGGAAAACTAAATAACATACTAGTATCATTTACTCCCGAACCTCTTGCATTTATAACTGTTCCACCTCTTGCACCGGATTTTGTAGCTATTTCCATTACAGCATTGCCTTTTCCCTTATCAACTATTATAAAAATTGAATTAAACATAACTGGTTTTTCCTCTCTCTGAGTTTTATTAATAGAAATATCTTCTTGGCTTGCAGACCCGAAAAATCCCGTTACAGGAATTGTAAAAGCAATACCACTATATGATTTTCCGAAATTAAACTTTTTTTGAATTTGTTCCATTGCAACATCAACAGTATCAAAAGGAGCAATCATAAGAACAATTTCTTTTCTAACTTCATTTAAATCAAGCCATTCAAGTAATTTATTTTTAACAGTACCTTTACCAAGCAAAATAGTACCACCAGAAATCCCAGATTTTTTAGCTATCTGAATAATTTCACTACCTTTGCCGAAATTAACTATTATAACAATCATTTCATATAAGTTTACATTAAAACCGTTTTTCAAAATATCCCCCTATTTTAATCAACTAGTTTTTGCCTTATATACAAGACCTAATATTTGAAGTGCTATTATAGGAGTCATAGCTACCATTGAAATCATACCAAATCCATCAAGTACAACATCAGCACCTTCAGTAGCTTTTGCAACTCCCTGAACAAATGCCAAAATAAATGTAGCAGTCATTGGTCCAGAAGCCACACCACCAGCATCAAAAGACATTCCGATAAAAAATTTTGGAACTTTATAAGATAAAATCAAAGAAAATATATATCCAGGCAATAAAAAATGCCAAAACTGCACAGAAGGAACAACAACTCTAACAATAGAAATAGCAACAGCAACACCAATTCCAATAGCTAAACTTAATAAAATAGGATTTTTCCTAATAGCACCGCTCGTAACATTTTCAACCTGTTTTGTTAAAAAATGCACAGCAGGTTCTGCAAGTACAGATACAAATCCAAGAGTAAAAGCAATAAATATAGTTAAATAAATACTACCTTTAGAAGCAATGCTAAAACCTATAATACTTCCAACTTCCATAAAACCCTGATTAACACCAAGCATAAAAAGCACAAGACCAATAAAAGCATAAATCATACCTTTTATAATTTTTAAAAAAGGTTTTCTTTCAAGATTAAGATATATTTTTTGAAAAAAAAGAAAAGTTATAAGCAGTGGCAACAATGCATATACAACATCAAGTGATACAGAAGGAATTTTACTATAAAAAGCTGATAAAATTGAATTAGAAGAAACAGTGTTTTCAATAGAATCACTTGAAATACCCGCAGTATTACTCATCATACTCATTATCATAACTGCAAGAATTGGTCCAATAGAAGTAATTCCAATAAGACCAAAACTGTCTTCTTTAGATTCAAGTGTGTTTTTTTTAAGACCAGATATACCAACAGATAAAGCTAAAATAAATGGAACAGCCATAGCTCCTGTTGTAGCTCCTGCCATATCAAAAGAAATTACAAGAAATTCAGGAGGAGTAAAAATTCCAAAAATAAGAACTATAAAATAAAACAATGAAAGAATTAATTTTAAAGAAAAACCATATAATATTCTAACAAGACCAAAAGTAAGCATAATAGCAAGACCGATTGAAACTGAAACAACAATACTTCTTTGAGTAATAGCACCCAAAGAAACAACTTCAAGATTCTCAGCCACAATATTTAAAGACGGTTCAGCCATAGAAATGAAAAAACCTACAATAAGACCTGCAATTATAATTATTACTATTTTATTAGTTTTAGCAAGAGCAACCCCAATAAGCTGTCCAATCGGTGTAATACCAATATCAACTCCAAAAAGAAATATAGAAAGTCCAATAATAATTAAAAAAGTACCAATTATAAATTTCATTAAATCTGGAAAATCAACAGAAACTATTGTAAAGTTAAGAATAATAACAATAAAAAAAATAGGTAATACCGAATGCATTACTTCTTTTAATTTACTTAAAAGAATATTCACTTTTAAATTCTCCTTAACACAATAATAAAGTTACAGAATGTATAAAAATTTGTATTAATAAAATTATCATAATAATAATATCAGCAACAAATTTATTGTCAAATAATTGAATCCACTTATTAAATCAAAAAAAATCAATATATTGTCATGCTAAAGAAACTTTCATATAAAAAAATGTCATCCCGGCATAACTTTGTTTTTGTCCCTAATGTCACAAAGTGACATGTCACGCTTTATCTGTCACAGCTTCACTGTTCTTTCTTTTAATTCGATATTGGAAATTAAAAATCTGTCATCCCGGTACTATTCTGAGCCGGGATTGTTAGTTCTCTTTTTATTTTTTTATATTATCAATTTAATAAAAAGCTTCAAAAATAGATTTATCTTTCCTAATTGAATCCTCTGAATAAATACATAATTTAGAGCTTTAATAGAAATATAAAAAGACAAGGCATTTTGAAGCAGGCTTACATTTGTAAGCCAATGAGAATAACGAAGTGTTTTTTTATTGCTATAAAGCCTGTAAGGAAGCAAAATACAACAATTAATTAATAGAAAATATATAAAAAAATGTCATCCCGGTATGCTCTTGAGCCGGGATCTTCTTTAGCTTTATAATTACCTATTATTTCATCAAAGAAATATTAATTTATCGGACCACATGAAATTTAACTTTCATGTAAAATTCCCTCTTACGATGTTCGCCTTTGCAATACATCCGTATATTGCATACTTCGTAACAGTCTCCATAGTTCCTCTTAATTAATTTTCTTTGATTTCATTATTCAAAAGATTCCTCCTTACTTTATATTAACAATTTTTAATTTTTAATTATTAATTATTAATTGCTTCATTAACTCTGTCATCCCGGTATGATTCTGAGCCGGGATCTCGCTTTTGATATTTTTATCATTACAATAACGCAAAAAAATAATCATTCGGTATTTTAGAGGCTGTTGAAAAAGTTATGTTTTTTTTTTTCAAACTTAACTATAAAAACAAACAGCATGGTCAGGCCGACCTATGTAAGCTAAAATTTGAGATCGGCACAGACCCTATTCTGCATCAATGTTTCTTCTTTTTAGTTTTTCAACATCCTCTTTTACCTTCGTTCACTTATAATACATCCGTATATTATATGCTTCGCAACATTCACTCAAGTTACCGAGTAGATTTTTTTTTTTGCTTTTGTTTATAGAAAATCCATTGACTTGGGTTGTATACAACAGATGGATTGTTTGAAAGTATTCCTGCTTCATTGTATTTATCTTTTTGTAAAAATCTACCTGTTTTTGCATCATAATATCTTGAACGGTAATAATACAATCCTGAAATCTCGTCATATTCTCTACTTGTGAATCCAAAACCATTCTCTGGTTCTATCATCTCTTCTCCAAAAGCTCTGTATCTTCTATAATCTGTCATAATCCCATCTTTATCAAAGATTGCTTTTATATTCCCAAGATAATCCCTGATATAGTATTCTTCATTTCCATCACTTTCTATTTTACCATATATCTCATCCACTTTATTTCCACTTATTATCTTTTCAAGTTTTTCTTCTGTTTTCACCTCAAAAAGATTTGCTCCAGCATATATGTATCTTTCTTCTAGCTCTTTTTCTTCTGTTCTGTATCTTCCTGTCAATCTTCTTCCCAACGGTGAATAATTATATTCTGATATTCCTTTCTCTGTCTTAGCTTTACTTAATCTTCCAAAATCATCATATTCATATTCAGCATTTTCCTTTCCAAATCTCATTACTATATTTCCTTCTTCATCATATACTATTTCTGTCTTTCCTGATGGATTTCCAAGATCATCCAGTGTTGTTATCTTTACTAATCTTGATTTATCGTAGCTGAATCTTATTTTTCCATAAGCTCTGCTTTTTAATTCTATTCTGTTTCCATTATCATCATATTTGAATTCTTCTATTTCTCCATCTGAATAATATGCTTTCACAAGCTTCCCTGCACTGTCATATTTATATTCTGTAACTTCAACACCAGATTCTTTTCCTTCTCTTACAAATTCCTTTCTTTCTATCAGGTGATTGTTATTGTTATATACATAACTGCATGTATATATTGTTTCTCCACTTTTTTCTATTTTTTCCTCTTTCACCATCCCATTGCTATAATATTCCATATTCTTTATTACTTCTCCGGGATATTTTATCTGTTTTACTCTTTTCGCTTTGTCATAAGCAAACAATATTCTTTTACTACCCCTTATTATTTCTGATATATTTCCATCTCTGTTGTATATGTATTTTTGTTCATCATTATTGTTTTTAATACTTTCAAGTTTTCCTGATCTTGTGTAAGCATATTTTAATGCTTCTCCATTTTCTGTTTCCTGTTCTAGTCTTTCTGCGTTATATTTATAATCTGCCACATAATTACCACTATCTCCTGTTATGTTCAATATCTTCCCTGAATTGTCATATTCAATATAATATTTTTTTCAAGAGACTCTATTGTTTTCAGGTTATTTCTAAAGTCATAGGTGAATTGTTCTTCTCTTCTGAAACCTGATTCTCCTGGTAAAATTCTTTTTAACATATTTCCATTATCATCAAATACATAATCTGTGGTTTTTCCATCTTCTGTTATTATCTTTCTTATTCTTCCCAAATCATCTCTTATTAATTCTCTTTTTTTATTATCAGGCATTATCATCTCTTTTAATTCAGATACTCTGTTGTAATTATATTTATATTCTTTTTCTGTTTCATCTATTATAGAGTTTATCAATCCCTGAGAATTATAATTATATATTTTTTTATTTCCTTCGGAGTCAACAGTCGATATTAACTCACTGTTTCCATTGTATGAATAATGTTTTGTATTTCCTTCGGGATCTTTTATAGAAACAAGTCTATTTCTGCTATCATATTCAGCCTTTACAACTTCACCATTTCCATTTTTTATTTGTATCATATTTCCTGCTCTGTCATAAGCGAATTCATATATTTTACTGCCATTCAAGTAGTAAGTGACTGGATTATGTCTTTTGTTATATGTAATACTGAAAAGTTTTCCTTCAGGATCTTTTGTAGCCATATATATACCTGATGGATAATATCTATGTTGCCATGAATTTCCGGCAGGGTCAGTTTCTTTTATCATCTGATTTTTTTTATTATATTCAAAATTCCATTCTGACCCGGTTTCATCTTTTAAATTTATTATATTTCCCTGTTTATCATAATTTAATGCTATAATACCTTTCTCGTTAATTATTTTTGAAATTCTATCACCTGGAATATATTTGTATTCGAAAACATTTTCATTTGCATTTTTGAATAATTCTATTTTCCCGGTTCCATTATATTTTAATTCAGTTATCGTAATATCATTTTTTATAACCATCTCAATCTGATCAAGATAATTGTATTTATATTTATATACATTTCCTTCACTATCTTTTATCTGAGTAATATTTCCTTTTTTATCACAATTTATATCAGATATATTATTTTCTGAATTTATTAATTTACATATATTTTCATTTTCATCATATAATATCTTTGTAACTCTATTTTCAGAATCTGTTATTTTCTCTAAATTTGCTTTTTCATTGTACTCAAATATTGTCTCTGATTCGTCAGATTCAGTTCTTTTTATCATATTTCCATTTGTGTCATAATTGAAAATAGTTTTATTTTTGTTTTCATCTATTGCTGATGTAAGCAAATTCATTTTGTTATATGAATAATATTTATAAGTTCCATCTGGATTTTTCTGACCAATCATATTTCCATTTTCGTCCCAGTAATACCTAAAAATTCTGTTTTCTGAATCTTCTAACTTGGAAATAAGCAAATTCATATTGTAACTGATTTTAAATCTTTTTCCATCAAAATCAGTAAATGCAGTTATTACACCTGTTTTGTCTTTATATTCATATTCTCTGATCTGATTAGCTTCATTTTCTTCTTGAACCAAAATATAATTATCATATTTTGTATAATATCTTTTTATTATTTGACCGTTTCTTTCAGTTATTTTCCTAACATTATCATTATCATTATCATATTCTATACTGTAAACATCACCATTTCTAAAAATCATTTTATTTATATTATTGTTTTCATCCCAATAATAACTGGATGTTTTTTTGTCTGAATATATTATTTTTGAGAGTTTTTTTGTATTATCATAGTATCTGAATTCTCTTGTTTTTATACCTCTTTCATCTATAATTGCAGATATTCTTTCCCCTCCACATGCTTCCCATTCATATTTTATAAAAAGACCCGATGGAATGATTTTTTCAGTTAATCTTCCTTCATTATCATATATATAATTTGTCACTCTTTTATTTTTATCTGTCTCGGATAATATTTGACCATTTTCATTAAATCTATACTCTTTTCCGTATTTACTCATTACATAAGGTTTATTATCTTCAAAATAAAGTTTATAAAAATGTGTTCTATCAGCACGCCATCTTCCAGTCAGATCTTTTGAAAACGGTAATTCCCAGTTTTGAGAATCTACAAAGTAATATTTACCATCTTCTTTATATAAATACATAAAATCAGCTAAATGAAGTCCTTCCCCTATTTCATAACCATCAAAATTTCTATTCTTTTTTGTTAATTTGGAATATCTTCCACTTTTCACATTGTTAAATTTTAGAGTACAATATGGTAAATCTGATGGAATTTGCGTGTTTTTTCCCAAGTCAGCTTTCTGAGGACCATTATTTAAATCTTCAATCGATAATCCCGGATTATCCATAAGTTTATTAAAATCTTCAATTGGAATAAAAGGTATTTTCAAAATATTATCTGACAGAGTTTTTGGATTTGTACTCTGCTCACTGTTTCCACTTGGATCAGACGAGGACTTTTTATCAGAATTACTTATTTTTTTTATATTATTTATTAATTCAGAATAATATTTTTGTTTTTTTGCAGAATTTGTTTGATTGAATTTAATATAATTTTCAAATTGATCTAATATATTCCAGAATTTTTCTATTTCATCAATATTTTCAGATAGAAATTTATGTAAAATATCTATGTTTTTAGCTTTTTCAAGATCTTTTATTATAAAGTTTTCTAAATTTTCAGTTTTCATAAATATATTAATCATTTCTGAATATGAATTTTTATCTCCTTCTGTTGCAATTTTTGTCTTTAATTCAGAATACTGTGTTATTTTTTCTAAAAAATCATCTTTTAATGCATTTGAGATGAATACAAAAGTCAATATTAATATTAATAAAATATATTTTTTATTCATTTTACCACCTCGCTATCTTTCAAAAATCTCAGAGCTTTTTTTACTCTGAAATCTGATGAATTTATAATTCTCTCAGCATCTTTTCTCAATTCTTTTATATTTTGTCTGATATTTGAGTTTTTTATATTAATTCTATCAATTCTGTTTAACAGATCCTGATATTTGCAGGAGTTATACAGATTAATCATTTTTCCAAGTTCTGCATATTCAATATATTCAGGGAATTTTTCTGCTATTTTTTCATATATTTGTTTTTGTTTTTCAATATCGATTTTTCCATATAAAAGAGCTTCTGCAAAACATGCAGGTATCTGCATTTCATTTTGTCTACTCATATAATATTCAAATATTTCATTTGCTTTTTCAATATTATATATAGGTTTTTTTGAAGCTGTTTGTTCATTGTTATATCTATCCATTATTAAAATTAAAGCTTTAAAAAAATCATAATTTTCATTTTTACATACTGATTTCAAATAATCCAACATTTCAGTGCTATTAACAGCATTCTGTCTTCTCAAATATTCATACAAAGAGTAAAGTTCTTTAAGTTTATTACTGTTTTCAGAATCTTCCAATCTAATAACTGTCTCCTTTATAAACTCAGCATCTAGGTCTTCTCTTATTTTTTCTGGGGTTTCGACAGACCATTGAGATTCAGGAATTATTCTTATTTCATATTTTTCCATTGGGATTCCAAATGGAACAGTTCTATGCCAATATATATAATCATCATTTTTGGTAATTGCACACAGACTGTAATTGTTATTTGCAGGTATTTTAGATACAACCCATTTCTCTTATACATATACCTCTCAGGATATTTCTATATATTTCCAGATCATAATCCTCAAACTGAATAAATCCTGCTTCCTGAAAAGCTAACTGATAATCTTGATCAAATAATTCACACAATCTTGCATATTCCTTTGCCTCATTATATTCCTCATTTCTTGCATAAGATAGATAATAATTTGCCTGATGAAAATCTTTCATCATTAAATAAGATGCTGCTGTAAGAAAATATGTCTCATCAATGAAATCAATATTATTAGTTCTTTTCAATATAATAATTTGTTTAAAATTTTCAGCAGCATTCTTAAATTTTGAAGTTTTTAAATTAAATATTCCATTAAGATATAATGCATATTGTTTAAATTCACCATTATTATATTTTAAAAAATATTTATTAATCTTTTCTAAAAAATCATTTTTTTTGTTAAGTTCAAAATCACAATAAAAATCCAAAAAATCACAATGTTCTATATACTCATCCAAATTACCAGTTTTTTCTATATATTTTTTTATATAATATTTTGCTTTTTCAAAGTCTCTGTTATAAAATATGTTTTCTAAAATTTTCTGATAAATAATATCTGCCGAAGTTCTTTTTTCAAAAAGATTACTATTTATATATAAAGGAATAGCTCTTCTCTGATTAAAATATGAGTTTGGATGGATAAATTCTGATAAAAGTTTTTTTTCTTCTGAAAACAATTCTGTTCCTATTTTATTAAAACCAAAATCAATAGTTTGTGTATATCTATTAACATCATTTCCTGTATTAATATTTTTATTGTTATTATCAAAATTTTTAACTTCTTTATTTTCAAAATCATTATTTTTAACTGCTTTTAATATTAACCTATATTTTTCATTATTTTCCTTTAAATAAAGATTATTAAAGTATTCATAAAGATATTCGTACAGATCAGAGTATTTTATGTCATTGTTAGATGTGTTTTTTAGAAATTGAGATAAATTACCATTAAGTATTTCAGAAAATTCTTTTTCAAGATTTTCACCAGTTTTTGCAAAACCACTTATTGTTATAAAAATAATCATTATCAAACAGAAAAATATATTTTTTATATTCAAATTTAACCCCCCAAAAAAATCTTTATTTATAATAATAAATAATTAAAAAATATTTTCAAACTTTTTTTTATAAATAATTAGTTTTATAACAAATTTAATTAAATAAGTATTGTTACAATTGAATATTCTGATTAAATAAACAAAAATAAAAACAAGTAAAAGAATTTAAATAATAAAATGAGTTGAAAATTTCATATAAATAAAAATTATCGCTTTTCATTTTTATAAAAGATTAAAAAAATATGTCTGTCAGCAATTACGAGAACTCGTTAGAAATTTTTCAATTAAATTAAATCATGAAGGAGTTTCTATGAACAAAAGCAAAAAAAAATCTACTCGGTAACTTGAGTGAACGTTGCGAAGCATATAATATACGGATGTATTATAAGTGAACGAAGGTAAAGAGGATGTTGAAAAACTAAAAAGAAGAAACATTGATGCAGAATAGGGTCTGTGCCGATCTCAAATTCTAGCTTACATAGGTCGGCCTGACCATGCTGTTTGTTTTTATAGTTAAGTTTGAAAAAAAAAAACATAACTTTTTCAACAGCCTCTAAAATACCGAATGATTATTTTTTTGCTTTAATGTAATGATAAAAATTGCAGCAAGTGATTTTTAGAAAGTTTTAATGTTCAGTGAATATTAATTTTGACAGTAGCTAATTGCGACTTTAGTCAGACTAGTCTCTTTTCACTTTTTTGCTCTTCTATTTATTGTTTTTTTATATTATACTTAAAAGAAAAACGAGGTTTTTATGGATAATTATATAAATTTTGTAAAACAATACCCGTTCATATCAGCAAGCATTCAATTTGCAATATTAGGAACATTAGGCGAGTGTATTGCATTATGGGTAAAAAGAAAATCATTATCAATAGGTTGGAGTTTTTGGACATTTATAGGTAAAGTTTTAGCTTGGGCATTGCTTGGAATAGTAGTGAAATTAGGATTCATTGGTATGAAAGCATTTACACTTTCAATAATAGCACAAGGTTTTATGCCTGAAATATTAAAATGCGGAATTGGTAAAGCTTTTTTAATATCATTATTCACCAATATATTCTTCGGACCACAGATGATGTTATTTCACAGAATTGAAGATAATATAATTGAAGGAAAATGGAATTTCAATAATATACAAAAAGCATGGATGACTCTTATATGGTTTTGGATTCCAGCACATACATTAACTTTTTCACTTCCAACACATTATCAAATTGGACTAGCAGCAATATGGGGATTAGTTCTTGGAATAATATTAGGGACAACAAAAAAATAACAGGTACTAAAACGGTATGTGTACCATATGAGATCAGTATATAAAGCGTACAAATACGGTATTTGTAGCGTATAATTTCAGTACATCTTCTATACCGCCTCTATACTCATATACTGTTCCTATACCGATTTTATACCGCTCCTATACTACTTTTATACTGTTTTTATTAATATTTTCTTTGCATTTTTATATGAAATTTCATCTTTTAACCATATTCTTAGAGAACCTGATTTTTCTGCCCTTGAATCTTCTATTTCTATATTTCTAATATTAATGTTTTCAAGTTTTGAAAAGATTTTAGCAAGTATTCCAGGTTCATCTGGTATATCTATTTCAATAACAAAATCACCAGATCTATTCATTCTGTGATTTATTATATTATCTCTCAAATTTTTAGCTTTTACAGAAATTTCAGAACTATTCATATTATTTATACAGCTAATAGTTTTATCCAATTCAATACTAAAATCTTTTAAAGATTTTAAAATATTATCTTTATTATTAAATGATATTATCTTCCACATATCTTCAGGAGATGAAGCAACTCTGGTTGTATCCCTCCATCCACTTCCTGTGATATTTTTTATATTTTCAAATTCACTGTTTGCCATAGAATTCACAAGTGTACATGCAACAAAATAAGGAAGATGACTTGCATAAGCTACGGCTTTATCATGCTCTTCATCACTCATAATGTATATATTCTGATTAATAGATTTAAGAAAATCTTCTAATTTTTTAAAACTCTCCTGCTGATTTTTTTTTGGACATAAAATATAAAGTGAATTATCAAAAATATCAGCATTAGCAGATTTAGCACCCTTTCTTTCAGAACCAGTCATAGGATGACCACCAACAAAATTATTATAATTAGATAAATTTTTACATATATCAGATTTAACAGAAGAAATATCAGTAACAACAGAGTTTTTAAATTTTTCAAGAAGATAAACTGCAATATCATTAACAGTATTTAATGGAGAACAAATAAAAAAAATATCACATTCAGGTATTTTTGAAATATCAGAATAAATGCCTGTAAAAACCTTATATTCACTGGCATTATTTAATTCATTTAAATTAGGTTCAACACCAAAAAGCTCAGTATCAGAATGTTTTTTTTTAATAGCAAGAGCCAAAGACATACCCATTAAACCAGTCGCAATAATACCAATATGCATATTTAAATCCTATTAAAACAGTTAGCACAGCTAAAGCTGTAATTAGTATGACTTCGTTACAATGTGACTCTGTCACAGCTTTACTATTAACAAAATGTTCAATATTCAATGTCGAATGTCGAATTAAAAACAAAAACACTAAACCTCAAAAAAAACATTTGCTATAAATCTACTCAATCTCGCTTCGCTCTAACCGTGCCAATCCGTGTAATCCGTGGTAAAATTTCTTTTGATTTTTGTCACTAATGTCATACTATGACATGTCACGCTTCACCGCTTCTATAATTATTAATTTTTAATTCTTAATTCTTAATTGATGCTCTCCAAGCATCCTACCCTTTTGTCTGATTCGCTACTTCTGCTTCAAGTTCTTTTAATTTATCATCATCAGCAAGATAGTATTTTTTAATAGGTTTAAGATTTTCATCAAGTTCATAAACAAGAGGAATTCCAGTAGGAATATTAAGCTTTAAAATTTCAGCTTCACTCATATTATCAAGATGTTTTACAATAGCTCTAAGACTATTACCATGAGCTGCAATAAGAATATTCTCACCCTTTTTAATATCAGGAACAATATTTTCATTCCAAAATGGTAGAACTCTATCAAGAGTAAGTTTCAAACTCTCAGTTAAAGGAGCCTGACCTTCTTTTAAATTTTTATATCTAGGATCTTTTGCAGGATTTCTTTCATCATCAGCTTCTAATGCAGGAGGAGTAATATCATAAGATCTTCTCCAAATTAAAACCTGATCTTCACCATATTTTTTAGCAGTATCAGCTTTATTTAAACCTTGTAAAGCACCATAATGTCTTTCATTAAGTTCCCATGCTCTAATAACAGGAACCCAAAGAAGATCCATTTCTTCCATAGCAATAGACTGTGTTCTTATAGCTCTTTTAAGAACCGAAGTATAAATTTTATCAAAAGTAATATTGTTTTTTTTCAAAACTTTACCAGCTTCTATAGCTTCATTAACACCTCTATCAGTTAAATCAACATCAGTCCAACCAGTAAACTGATTTGAAAGATTCCATTTGCTTTGACCATGTCTAAGTAATACTAATTTATACATAAAACCTCCAATTTGAAGTTAAAATTACATAAAAATGTTACATTATTTTTAAAAAAATCACAAATCAAGAACTTTATTTAAACTTCCCATAGATTTCAAATACTTGTATTTATCAACATAAAGATCATAAAGTGCTGAACTATATTCCATTTCTGACTTAGTATATTCAAGCTGAGCATCAAGAAAATCTGTATTTTTAACAATACCTTCTTTAAACTGTTCTTTAAGAATTTCAAGATTTCTCTTACTATTAGCAACTTGAATTTCACTCACATTTTTTAATGCTTCAGATTTTTCAACATTATATTTTGAACAATTAATCTCTAAAATCAAACTTTTTGATACATCTTCAAGCTCAAAATCATTAGCTTTTTTTGAATATTCTTCAGCTTGTTTTCCAGCCCATGATTTACCAAAATCATAAAACTTCCATTCAGCAACAATTGAAGTAGAATATCCAGAATCATTATCATTAAAATCATGACCACTATAATTTTCATAAGTAAAATAAACTGATGGTTTCCATTCACCTTCAGCAACTTTTATTTTAATATCACCAATACGATTATTCAAAACCATAATTTCATACTCAGGTCTAAATTTTAAATATTCAGCAGCAATCTCATGTTTTTTCAAAGTAATATCCTGTTCTTTTGCATTAAATTCAGGATTTATACCAGTATTTTTAATTATTCTTTCCTTTATAAGAGCAATATTATTTTTCAACTCAATAATCTGTTTATCAACATCAGAAATTCTAACTTTTATTTTAAGAAGATCAGAATCAAGAGCTAAACCATTTTTAAAATAAGATTCAACATCTTTAAGATGAACATTAAGAATTTCTCTTGCATCTTCTGAAACTTCAAGCATTTTTAACAATTTCATAACTGCAAAATAATCTTCAATAACTTGAAAAACACTATTTTCTTTAATTAATCGATAATTAAGTTTAGCAATTTCCAAAGCAATACCATTAATCTTTCTTGCATACTCAAGTTTACCACCAACATAAAGAGGAGAAGACATAATAAACTTATCAACATCAAACTTTTTATCCATAAGTGAAGGGGTAGGAATAGCTTCATCAACATCTTTTCTGATTTTTTGAATTTTCATTGATGGAGCTTTTTCAAGACTAGCTTTTTTATACAACTTTTCAGCTTTTTTCATTTCAAAATAAGCTTTTTTAACATTAAGGTTATTTTGTGTTGTAGCTTTAATAACTTTTTCAAAATCCTCACCATAAACACCAATTACAGCAAACAAACTTAAAATCAAAAAAAATTTTTTCATTTTTTAGCTCCTATAATATTTTTAATAATTTTTTTAAGCTTAATAACAGAGTATCTTTTATTATTTCTATCACCAAAAAAAACAAGTTCAGTAACCATTCCCCAAAATATAATATGCAAAAAGTCAATATCATCCTCACTAATTTGACCATTATCAACAAATTTAGATATTCCTCTATTTTTACATAAAAGAATATTATGATGCATATTATAAAAATCTTTAGAATCCTTGTTATCAAGATAAATTATAGAATTAATAACTCTTAATTCATCAATATTAATACTAAAATAATCAAATACCATATTAAGACAATTAAACAAAAAATCTTCAAAAACATCATATTTTTCTAATAAATCATTAACATTTGCAGAAAAATACTCTTCATGTTTTTTTAAAATAGCTTCTAAAATAGCTTCCTTACTATCAAAATAATTGTAAATAGTACCTTTTGCAACATTAACTTTTTTTGAAATATCATCAACCGAAGTACAACCATAGCCAAATTCAGCAAAAAGTTTGATAGAGCCCTTTAATATAAGATTTTTTTTATTTTTTTTATTCATATACCCTTCTTTTTTTGACTGACCAGTCAGTCAAATCCATAAATAACTCTATCAAAATCTAAAATAAAAATCAAATATAAAGTTAAAAATATAAATTCTTAGGAATGTTTTTAAAATCAAATTGTATGATATTTCTCAATAAATTGACTTGCGGAGAACATAAAAACATAGTTTTTCTTTAATATACAATTTCACATTAATAAAAAAAGTATTTGTTTTTATTAACACTATGCAAGCTTATCGTAAAATCACACAAATGTAATATAGACAATTTATTCAACCAAAACTTCCGACTTATATTCAGCAATTTTCTCAAACAATTTGAGTTGTTCAATTCGTTCTTGTTCATATTCAATTGGTTCTGCATTATAATTAGTTATCAATGCCTCAACCATTGGATTTCTATTCGACACTCTCCCACCAACATGATAAAAATGATTTCTTGTAAGAATTGGAAACTTAGCCCACAGATTTTCGATATAATCATTTTTCCTATAATCATTATTATGCCATGTTGATAATATAAAACTGGCTTTTGTACTATTTAAAGCATGAAATAACTCATTTTCTTTTTCATCATCCCACCCATTAAAATAATCAGTGTGTCTTCCAATATATGGTGGATCACAATAGATAATATCGCCTTCTTTACCTAATGCTATAGTGTCGTTAAAATCCTGACACCTAAATTCAAAATCATTGAACTGGAGTAAAAAAAATACATACTCTAATTGATTCACAATCTTAGTAACATATGCCTGTGCAAATCGTTCTGGTTTTCTACAAAACGGAACATTGAAACCACCTTTGCGATTAAATCTAATCATTCCGTTAAAACATGATCGATTTAAAAAAAGAAAATCTAAAGGATTGTGTTCTTTGTTAAATCTTTCTCTTATTGAATAATAATGTTCTTCACCTTTAGTTAAAAGTAGTTCTCCTTCTTTCTGTAAAAATCTCTTAGCAATAGCAGGAGTCACTTTTTTATTTTGTAATGCTTTGTAAAAGTTTATAAGATGAGGATTCGTATCGCATAGAATAGTGACCTTAGGTACAATATTGAATGCTACCACCCCTGTACCCATAAATGGTTCTATCCAAGTGTTGTTAAATGGAGCTGGTATAACGCTCTTTATCCAAGGAACTAATTTAGTTTTAATACCTTGAGATTTTATTGGTGGAACATAGATTTTTTTACCCAATTTGTTACTCCTTAGACCTTTTTGGAACTATTAAATTTAAATTACCTCTTCGATAGTTAACAAATTCTTTCAATGAAGAAATAACTTTAATTTTACCATTGCCATCAGGAATTTTTATTTTTTGAAAATTAATCCAATAGTCATCAAACCATTTTTCTCCAAGTTCAGAAAACATTCCTCTACCATTGATAATATCTTCAATGTGATTTATACTACCAATGTTTGCAGTATTTCCACTTCCACTTTTATCACTTGCAATTTTCCACTTTTCAACGACAAATAATTGAAAATCCTTGACGACAGAAGAAATAGATTTAATATGCGATATATTATAACTCCGAGTTTCACTAATATCTGAGCCATCTACACGACTATATATTATTCCTAAACAAAAATGACCTGCATATTGATTGTAAGGAAACTGGATATTTTTCGTAATATTCCTATTTTGAAAATAAGCACCATGAGAACCCAAAGTAAACCCATTACACAAGTGTGGTTTTTTTTATTTCTGTAAGTAGTTTTAAAATCAACAGCAAATTTCAATTTTTCATTATCTTCTTTCACAAACGATATATCAGGATAATAGTTTTGGTGGTCTGCGAGTACCACTTTGTATCCATATTTATTTGCAAATTCTAAAATTTTTGGAAAAAGATGTATTTCAAGTATTTTAGACAAGACCTTAGTGTCACCTGAAATAGTATAAACATTTTCAAATATATCAATAAAGCCTTTTACTGTCCATTGACCGTCAGACGAACTAATATGTTTTTGGAATGTTTCAACGAATTTCTTCAGTTGTCTTTCAAACTTTTTTTTCATTTAACCAATTTCCCATTTTTATACTCCCTGTATACAACAACCATCTTAAAAGCAAGATTATTATAACAAAAATCTTCTATTCTATAAACAATAATATGATAAGCCTTGATAAAACTTGCGAATATATTATAACAATTATTTACCTTAATAAAAAATTATAAGTAATACAAAATTTAAAGTCAAGACTTTTATTGTTTATTATACCATTAACAAAACTTAATTAAGAATTTTACAACAATATCTATAAATCTCACTCAAAAAATGAATCTACCATTTCTTTAGTTTTATCATTGTAAAACCACTTGTAATTTTTTTTCATTTTTTCTATCAAATCAATATCTTCATTATCTAAAATCTTTTCAACTAATTCTAATCTACTTTTTTCAATAAAATTAATATAATCATCTATTTTCAATATTTCAGAAAGTTTTTCCTTTCCAACTATTTCTTCTAAACATAATAAAACATCTTCACTAAACATAAATTCTTTATTAAATTTTTTCTTAAGCTCTGTAAAAAACTTTTGAAAAAACTTATTTTGATAACCTGAATCAAGCTTAGTAAAAAAAAGTCTAGCTTCTGTATAAAAAACTTTTTCTGATAAATAATCGTTATATATTTTTTTCACCTTATCATTTTCATTCTTTCCAAAATTTAAAACATAATATCTTGATAATATGTTTTAAAAATCAGTATTATTCTTTAAAATAAAAAAATAAAATAATTTTATATGGATTTACAAGTTAGCACTTCGCTTCGCTCTATCCGTGTAAATCCGTGTAATCCGTGGTAAATATGGGTTTGATTTTTTTAAATCAGATCCCGGCTCAAAATCATACCGGGATGACATGTCACGCTACATCTGTCACAGCTTTTTGTACTTTTATTTTAACTTCTCACTAGGATTATTTATAATCCGCTTACATAAATTTCTTTGAAATTTATCACTCCCTTTTCTTCCAGTAATTAATAAAAAAAGTTTCAAACAGCAAAAATAAAAATGCTGGAATTAAAAAATACCTGTATTTTTCAAGCTTTCTCTCACGCTTTTCAGTAGCAATAACACTCTTATCAAAAGCCTGAATATCATTAAAAACTGTGTTTATCTCAGCAAAGTCGTATCCAATCTTTATATATTTACCAGAATTTAATCTAGCAATGTTTTTAAGACTTTCTTCCTCTAATTTAGAAATAACAATATTCCCACGATATTTTTTAACTCCATCTCTTCTACCCTTATCATCAAAATCGGGAACAGGACCACCTTTCTCTGTACCAACACCTAAAGTATAAACTGTATAATCAGATAATCTCAAAAACGAATCTGGAGTCTTTTCAAGATCTTCTCCATCTGAGTAAACAATCATAAGCTTCTGTAAAGCCTGAGATCTATCAGCCATATCTCTCACTCTATTAAATAAATTAGCATAATTAGTACCTTGAATTGGAAAATCACTCGGATCCATATTATCTAGTGCTAAAGATACTGTATAATAATCTGTAGTAAATGGAACCATTATAAAAGAATCCCCAGCAAAAAGAACAAGCGAAACTCTATCTCCTGTGAGTCTTGAGAGTAAATTTCTAATGCTTTCTTTAGTTCTAATATATCGTGAAGGTTTAAGATCTTCAGCATTCATACTTTTAGAAACATCAACAGCAATGATAATATCAATACCTTCTCTATTAATATTTATAGACTCACTTCCCCATTTAGGTCTTGCGAGAGTAAAAGTAATAAGTAATATTACAAAAACAAGTAAAAAACTTCTAACAAAAAAATTACCCTTAACATTAAAATTTGAATTTTTAAGAAAATTTTCATAAGTAAAATATTTTAATACAAATTTTTTCCTAAAATTATAAGCTAATACAATCATTATCACAATTAAAGGAATTAAAAATAACAGAAGAAAATTAATCGGTTCATAAAATAAACTTAAAAACATTTTATCTCCTTTTTATGGCAATCTTTTAAATAAAATATCAAATAGTAATATTTCAGAAAAAAGCAATATTAAAGCAATATATAATAAATGAGGAAAATACTCTTTAACCTGTGCAAATACCTGAGATTCAATTTTAGTCTTTTCTAATTCAGATATGTCATTATAAATATCCTCCAGAGAATCCATATCCTGAGCTCTATAATATTTACCACCAGTTAATGATGATATTTTTTTAAGAAGTTCTTCATCAATATGAGTATCAATATAAGTTGGAACAGTAAAACCCTGATTATTTTTAACTTTTATAACAGATCTACCTTCTTTTCCAACACCTACTGTATATATTTTAATACCATTTTCATGAGCAGTCTTTGCAGCAGTTTCAGGATGAATTTCACCAGCATTATTAACACCATCAGTAAGAAGAACAACAATTTTTGATTTAGAATTGCTTTTTTCAAACCTTGAAATAGCAGTTGCAAGAGCATTACCAATAGCAGTTCCATCTGGAAGCATATAAAAATCAACATCATTTAAAAAATCTTTTAAAACAGCATAATCCAAAGTAAAAGGAACTCTATTTATAGCAGCTCCAGCAAATACAACAAGACCAATTCTGTCGTTTTTCCTACCATCAATAAATCGATTAATAACTTTTTTACTAGCTTCAAGTCTATTTGGAGAAAAATCCTCTGCAAGCATACTTGTTGAAGTATCAACTGCAAGCATTATATCAATTCCATCACCATAAAAAATCTCTTTTTCAAGATAATGCTGAGGACCTGCAATTGCAAAAACAATCAGTATAAGACAAATACCTCTAATAATATATCTACAATACTTGAGAATATTACCTTTTTTATAATCACCACTACCAGGAATATAAATATTATTTTCCAAAAATCGGATTTTGAGAAAAATAACTATTATCACAGGAATAAGCAATAATAGATACAAACTATTCTCAATTCTCATCGTTTTCTACCTCTCTTGTTTTTAATACATAATCTTTAGTAAAATCAAACATTTTATTAAGTTCATCAGCTTCCATAGAATACTTTGCAAATTTAACAAGATCCATTTTTTGAAACATCTGTACTATATAATGAAAATCAGGAATATAATCTTTATTACTAAAATAAAATCTTTCAATCTCAGCAGTTGTCATCTCACCACAATAAAAGCTAAATCTACCTTCAATATAATTACGCAATATACTTGAAAGATCAAGACAATATTCTTTTTGCCTATTAGATTCAATATAATTTTTTAATTTAAGTTCTTCAAGTTCTCTCAAAGCTTTTTTATGAGGCTTTTCTTTAATTTTTTCAAGAAGACCAAGTTTAATTTTATTTTTTAATAAAAAATATAAAATAATAGCAATAATCAGAACAATTACAATAATCAATATAGTAATAGCTAAATATGAATACTTTGAATAAATATCAAAAAACGGAGCAAGAGGAGCTGGTGAAAAATTCTCACTATCACCAATAAGAGTATTAACAAATATCTCAATAGTATCGGTTTTAACAGTAAAATCCTCATTTAAATCTGTAATCAAAATATCCTGAGAATTAATAAATAAATTACCTTCTCCAATTGGAAACAAATTGTAATTAACCTTATTTTCCACTGTATCAACAGATAATAATTCAAAATCATAAAACTTAGGAGAAAACTCTTTTAATTTTTCATTATCATCAAATTCAATAGTGAATTTGATCTTTGAACCAAAGTTAATCTCTTTAGTATCAACATAATACTCTATAGAATAACTATTCAAAGTACAAATTAAAATCAATAGCAAAAGAATTACTCTTTTCATTATTTTCTCCTAAGCATCCTGTTTTTAAAAAACAATCTTAATTTTTTTATATAATCATCATGAGTAAAAATATCAACAAAATCAATACCATATTTTTTATAATTACTATTAAATTTACCCTCAGAAGAATTATACTCATTCATATACATAGCTCTATCACCATGAGCAACAGAGTAAATATCACCATTAAAACTCTGAACATCACCAAAGAAAAACTCAGGACATTCTTCCTCAATAATATCTTTAATCCTCAAACAAATAAGATCATGTTTTTTATTAAGCAATGAAAGTTTATGCCATGATTCAAATCCTAAAAAATCAGATATAAAGAAAACCACAGCTTTTCTCTTCTGAACTTTTAATATATGCTCAATAACCTCGTTATAATCTTTTTCAAACACTAAATTAGAATTAGCAATATAATCTCTAAGAATTACCAAAGAATTTTTCAAACCCTTAGCAGGCTTTACATACTTTTTAACATTATTGTCAAAAAATACAGCACCAAGTTTATCTTTATTCTTCAAAGCTGAAAATTGTAAAATAGCTGATAATTCAGTAACAATTTCCTTTTTAGAACTATATTTAGAACCAAAATCCATAGATCTTGAAATATCAAGCACAAATAAAATAGTAAGCTCTCTTTCCTCTTCAAATTTTTTAACAAAAGGAGAATTAAACTTAGCAGTAGCTTTCCAATCAATAGCTCTATAATCATCACCATGCTCATATTTTTTTAATTCAGCAAATTCAAGACCTTTACCCTTAAAAGCCGAATGATAAGCACCACCAAAAACCTCATCAACAAGACGACTAGTCTTAATCTGAAGCTTATGGACTTTTGACATAAGTTTAGCAATTTCCATAATTATGGCACCTGCACATTATCAAGCATTTTTTTAATAATATCTTCAGAACTCATATCCTCAGCCTCAGCTTCATAAGAAGGAATAACCCTATGACGCAAAACATCATAAGCAATCATTTTTATATCTTCAGGAGTAACATAACCCCGATGATTTATAAAAGCAAAAGCTTTACCAGCTTTAGTAAGATTAATCGAAGCTCTTGGAGAAGCACCATAAGAAATATAGTTTTTCCATTCAGTTAAACCATAATTTTCAGGAAATCTTGTTGAAAAAACAATATCAACAATGTAATCAAGAACTTTTTCATCAATATAAATTTTTTCAGTATATTCAGAAGCTTGTTTAAGTTGATTAACATCAGCAACTTTATTTAAAGTAACATCAGAACTAACACTCATACGCTTAATAATTTCTTTTTCTTCATCTTTAGACGGATATGAAACAAATATTTTACTTAAAAACCTATCAACCTGAGCTTCAGGAAGAGGATAAGTACCTTCTTGTTCAATAGGGTTTTGAGTTGCAAGCACAAGAAAAGGTTCAGGAAGTTTGAAAGTTTCATTACCAATAGTAATTTGTTTTTCTTGCATTGCTTCCAAAAGTGCACTCTGAACTTTAGCAGGAGCACGATTTATTTCATCTGCAAGAATTATATTTGCAAAAATCGGACCTTTTTTAACTTCAAAATCACATTTTTGCTGATTATAAATAAGAGTACCAATAAGATCAGCAGGTTGAAGATCAGGAGTAAATTGAATTCTTTTAAAAGACAAATCCATAACATCAGCTACAGTTTTAATAGTCATAGTTTTAGCTAATCCCGGAACTCCTTCAAGAAGAATATGTCCATCACATAAAAAAGCCATTAAAATTGCATCTATCATTTTCTTTTGTCCAACAATCACTTTTCCAACTTCTCTTCTAATATTATCAATAAAAAGTGATTTTTCTCTAATCTGTTCATTCATACTAACAAGATCCATTTCTCCTCCAGTTTTTAAATATTATATCAAAAATATTAACGAAAACATATTGCAAAAATTATGCCAGTGAAAATCGCAAGTGAAATGGTGAGATAGGTAACTCTAAAACAAAAATATTTTATTGCGATTTGAATATAATGCAAATTTTTTTGATGAAATTATATCTATATAATAGATATTAAATTTTAATGCCAAAGAAACTGATGAATCCTAACTGCACTTTTTTGAGGAAGTTTAAGTTGATATTTATACGCATATTTCCCTTATACCGCTCTTATACGCTTTTATACGCTTTTGTACCGCTCTTATACCACTTCCATTCTTTTTTGGTTTTTTTCCACAGTGTATGTGAGTTATTCAACAAAAAAAGAGTGCAAAAAAATTGCACTCTTTTTTATTTAAAATTTTATTAACATTATCTTAAAAACGGATAACCATTATTAGTAACTCCATCAATATTCCATATTGTAGTAAAATCCCAACCGGCATCTGTGAATGTGGATTCAGTCTTCATTTCAACAGTTGTCTTACCAGTTCCACCACCCGATGATGATGCCTGTCCTGAGGTTACTGTATCCCAGTAACTTGATGTTATTGTTGCACCTCCTACATTAGATGATATTAATCCACCTAAATTATCAGCATTACTAAGGTGACCTATTGAATAACAGTTTATTATACTTCCTTCATTATCCGCCCATTTACCAATTAATCCACCTAGTTGTGAAAAACAGTTAGAACCAGTTAAATTTCCTGTTGCATAGCAGTTTCTTACTGTTGTAGTTTCACCAGTGTTCTGGACTAAGGCTATAAGTCCTCCTCCTGATGTGGTAGTATTGACACTGACATTTCCAGTTGCATAACAGAATTCAATCAAAATATCTTTCGCGAAAGAATCTACCCAGCCTACTAATCCACCTACCAAACGATAACCGTTTACATTTGCAGTTGAATAGGAAGATGTTAAAGCTGCATCTTTGAGAATACCTATAAGCCCACCAGCTTCATAACTTCCTGTCTGGGTAACTGTTCCGGCTGAATGACAGGCTGATATATCTGCCTCACTTTTTCCTATAAATCCGCCTACTAATTTTCCTGTAATATTAATATCAGTACTTGAATTTGTAATTGTCAGTCCTGCTCCGGCTTTTCCTATTAAACCACCGGCTTCTCCGGCTCCTGATGCTGTTATTGTTCCGCTAACAGAACAATTTATGACGTCTGGTGTTTGTAATGTAACAGCTCCAATTTCTCCGGCTAATCCACCTATATACTGTTTTCCTGAAATGGACACATTTGTCAGGCTTATATTTTTTATATAATCAGATAAAAATACTTTTCCGAATAATCCTAAATATTCTCCTTCCGGATTGTTTATTGTAAGATTTGATATTGTACAATTGTTTCCGTCAAGATTTCCATAAAAATAACTTTCAGGATTTCCAATTGGTTGCCAACCGGTTCCTTCATTATAAGGTGCAATTCCAAGATCTATGTCAGCTGTGAGTTTGTAGTATTTTCCAGGTATATTTCTCATATTATCAAGCTGTGCTGCGGTTGAGATCTCATAAGGGTCTTCTGAAGTTCCAGTTCCTCCGGCAAAATCTCCTGTAAACAATGCTGTTACGATTAATGCCGAGGTAATATTGGTATCTGCCCTTGTTGGTGTTGTTAAATTATCTGACCATTTAACAAATCTGTATCCTGTGTCCGGTACTGCTGTGACAGTTGTTCCATCAGAACCATGTGTTATTGTCTGAGTAGCTGTTCCTGATATTGTTCCACCATCACCTGCTGAATAATTTAAATTATATTGTGTGTTTATTGTAAAATAAGCAGTCAGAGTAACTTCTCGTGTCGGCATTGTATAAACAAATGGATTCTGTTGTGATATTATGTCATCACCTTCTCTGAAAGCCAGAAAAACATAATTTGTAGATGGATTTGCTGTTATCTCTATTGTCTGTCCACAGGAGTATAATCCCCCTTGTGTTATTGTGCCATTTCCGTCTGTTGCAAGTGTAAGCTTATAAGTCTTGTCCGAAATAATAGTATTCTGAGTAACACTGTTAAGATAAGAAGTCGGATCTGCTCCACCGGCATTTGTTATCTCTGTTGCAGTATTAGAGATAATTGTGTTTTTATCGAAAATACTCTTGAAATTATCTGTAATATATGTTGCTATTCCTAGTTTTAGAGTGTTTATAGAGTTTTCGTCAGTATCTATATTATTTTCAATTGATGTCTTTAATTCTGATATTATACTTCCTGAAATCGATGATGTAATGGTATCAATTGTCTTATTATTGACTGATACTGCTGTTTTTACAAGATTCTGTATATCAAATTCCGGTTCTCCTGAAGGTATCAGGGTCTTTAATCTGTTATATTTTTCAACACTCAAAACTGATTTGATGTTTGAAGCTATAGGAGTTAAAATTTCTTTTAAATCATCTTTTTTATTATCATTGGTAATTGCATTACTTACAGAAGGGTTTTCCAATAATTCCAGAAGTCCATTTACAGCTATTGCTGCCTGAAGTATTCTAAGATGTTCATGATCAGGCTCTTCACTATTTTGTGGTAAATGTGCCATTGGATCTGATAATATATCAGAAGCTGTTATCTCTGTTGTAAAATTAAATACTTCATTTAAAAGTGTTGCAACTTCTTCTTTTGATAATTTGTATTTTGAGCTAAGAGTTGTTAATGGGGATAATATAACTCTACCATTTTCGTCTTTTGCTTCTGCAATACTTTCAAGTAAAGGGCCTGTATAATTTATACCATTATGTTTTCCTTTAAATTCAGCATGCATTACAATTTTTTGACCTTTAATTATTTCTGTTGAAAACTCAAATTCACCACTATCATTAGAAAGACCAGATATTATTTCATTTGTATCAATTATTCCATTTTCATTTACAGAATCTATAAAAAACTTTGCTCCTATAATATAAGGATCTACTGCAACTCCAGTTTTTGAAAGAGTTTCAGATTCTGTATTAGGAGTTGTTCCGCCACCTCCACCACAACCTATAATTAACGCTATTAACAATAAATATAATAATAATATTAAATTATTTTTTTTAATCATAATAACCTCACATATTTTTTTTTACAACAAGTTATATAATATCAGAAAAAAGTATATTTTTCAAGGTTAATCAGTGGTTATAGGAGTGTTATTACTCGGAAAATCCTGAGCAGGTTATTTTTCATTTCTTACACAAGTTACAAGCCAAAATCATTAGTGTCCAAGAAAATTTTTGAAAATATTATTTGGTATAAAATATTGAATTTAATGTTCAAATAAGTAAGAGAACAAACTATCAACTGCACCACTCAAAAAATCACATCCAATAATTTTTTTCGTTACCATTTCAGTCTAACAATACATCCTGTATTGTTTATTTCAATATGCTAGTGATTTCAAGTGTTTAGTATTATATAAATATTACAATTCAACTCTTCGTATTTATGTTAATTTTACGCAGAAACTACTGCTGCACATTTTTGTTTTTATTCCATGAATTTTCAGAATATTATTTCGCAAATTGAAATAACGACTTCATGAATTGCTGTTGATAGTTTTTCTCTTCCATGTTTTCAAATAGATGTATATAAAAAATATCAAGCAAAAGATCTTTAGAATTTTATGCTTTAGATTTTATATGAAGATTAAAAAAATATATCCTGCAACAATTACGAGAACTCGTTAGAAATTTTTCAACATGTAAACAATAAAGATATTATGAAAACTTTAAGTTTATTATAATATAAAAATATGAAACATCAGAAAAATTTCTAAAAATACATGGAGGTATTTTAGAGTGCGAAGTATAATGAAAAAAATTATTGGATTTAATTTTTTGAATGGTGTAGCAGGATAGATGTTTTTTAATCACATTTTCAGGAGGTAAAATAACGAAAGGTGCTGAAGGATAAATTTTTCTTGGACAGCAGTGTTCCAATATATTAAATAAAAGACAGATGTGTCATAAAAAGATTTATGTAAACATCTGTCTTTTATTTAATAAACCTGAGAATCCACCGGTTCAGTAAATTTTGGTAAAAAGAAAAAAATCTGAAAAAATAATAGTTTTTGATTTATCTGTGAAAATCCGTTTTATCCGTGGTGAGAAAAGAGCTTTTTGTTAGTGGTTTGTGGGGTTGTGAGATAGTGAAGAAACCGAAAAGTAAAAACTGGATTCCCATATTCATGGGAATGACAGAACTAAAAATATAATCAGATCCCGGCCCAGAAACTTCACCGGGATGACATTATATTGAATAAATTTAATATTCATAATTTTTTTGTGATTATTTATAAATTTTTTTTGGGACAGTAGTGTACTTTTCCAATAGTCAACTTTTAAGTATTTTTGAATTTCATGACAAACTTAAAAATATCCAACACTTCTATTTAAAACCGGGAAAGAGTAAATGAAATATTATTTTTTACTTTGTTGAGTTTGTTTTTTTCTGATATACTTTATAAAAAAATCGGAGGAATTCTATGATTGATTTTGATAACCTTCCAGAACCACAAACTTTTAATAATGATTCAGATGGTATTACGAAAAAAACTACACATGGTACTGGTATTGTATCTGAGTTTTTTTCTGAAAATGTTACTTATATTGAATGTGATGAAATAGATTTATCTCTTTTAATGGCAAATCTTAATAACCCTAAATTCAAAAGTAATCTTGATATGGGTATTCCTGGTATTGAAACTATTGAAAAAAATAATGAGTATATTAGAATGGAAAGATCAGCATTAATTCATAATAGAATTGTTAAGTTTGAAAAGGGTGGAGAAAAAGAAGATAGTTATAATAAACTTGTTAAAACTACATTTTTTATATTTGAAGATTTTATTGCTGCTACTGGTGATTCAAAAGCTATTAAAAATACAATGGATTTTTTATCAGACATCCTACTTTTCCAACTTACTCCAGTAATTCCAACAGAAATTGCTATGTTAAGAATTCCTGATAGATTTGAAACTATTGAAAACATTACAATTGACAGAGTTAAACACACTAATATTAAAAAAATTACAATATATGGTAGAGCTCAGGATATATCTGACCTTGATATTAAATTCCCAGGTTATGATGTTTCTTCTGTAACTGGTGTTATGAATACTAAAACTGATGAAAGAAGGATTAAAATCAGTAAAACTGGTAAAATTTCATTTTACAAACTTAAAGATAAACCTTTATATATTGAACATTTGAAATTTGGACATTCTCTTTTCTTTTCTGAATGAAAGTTTTAGTATTATCTCCTTTTATTCCTAGAGAAAATACAGGCGGGAGCGGGTTAAAGCTTCTTTTTACCCTTTCCTGCCTTAAAATTTTATATAGTAATATTACTTTGATCACTTATTATACTGATAAAAAAGATCTTTTTTATTTAAAACAATTTAGTGTTAAAAATAAAATTGTTATTAAAGCTCAAAAAAAAGATACACGGTTTTCTTTAAATAATATTCATTATATTAATAGATTTTTTTCTAAAAAAATTAAACGTTTTTTATGTGATAATCAAAATAATTATGATTTTATTTATATTGATTCTATGTTTTTTTCTTTATTTAAAAAATATATTAAAAAACCTTTTATTGTTGATTTTCATAATTTTCATACTGATTTACTATTTAATCATATAAAAAACACTATAAATCCTCTAAAAAAAGCTTTTATTTACTATCAATACTTGATTACAAAAAATTTTGAAAAAAATTTAATTGGTGATTGTAATGTTAAAAAAGTTATTACTGGGGAAATTCCTCTAAAATATCAAGGTTTTATTAAAAATTACTTTAAATTAATTCCATTTTCTATTGTAAATGATTTTAAAATAAGAAATTTACAAAAAGAAAGTAATTTTAATTTATTATTTACTGGTAATTTTAATTGGTTACCTAATATTCAGGCTTTAAAGATAATTAAAGAAATGGCTTTTTTAAATTTAAATTTAAAATTTAATATTGTTGGAAAAAACATTCCTGAAGATCTTTATCCTGATAATATTTTTATATGGAATAATCCTTCTAATACTGAGGTTTTTTTTAAAAAATTTAATGTGTTTTTTTCTCCTATTGAAAATGGTTCTGGTATTAATATTAAAATTCTTCAAGCTTTAAAACATAATAATATTGTTATTGCACATAAAAACACTCTTATTAGAATGCCGTTTCTTGAAGGATATATTTTGACTTATTCAAATAATGTTGAATTACAAGAGATTTTTGATAATTTCGATAATATTGAAAATACTAGTTTTAAAAAATTACAAACACTAATAAATTACATGGAAGATAATAAAAATCAATATATAGAGTTTATAGTAAAAAAAAATTAAAAACCTGCGAAATAGTTAATACAGTTAGCACAGCTAAAGCTGTTAGTTAGAAAACATAAAACAGATCCCGGCTCAGGAGCATAAAAAGATGACAATGCTAGAACCACACTTGGGCAATAAAAATGTTAATGTTTGTTTTTTATATGATAGCTTAATACTAATAAATTTTTGGACAAATGTTCATTAATTACATGAGTGTTTTTAGCAGATTTAATATCAATTGGTGCAAAATTCCATACTGCTGGAACTTCATTTTGCACTAAAATATGGAATAATCCTTTAACTGCCTGCATTGGAGTTGTTAGTATTGCAATGTCAACTGAGTATTCTTTTAAATAATTTGATAAATCATCACATGATTTTACATTTAATTTACCTATTTTTTCACTAATTTTTTTTGAATCACAATCAAATATTGCTTTTAACATAAAATTTAACTTTTCAAAATATATATAATTTGCAAGCGCTTTTCCAATATTTCCTGCTCCTATTATTATAAAGTTTTTAGGATTATCTGTATTTAATATTTTTTCAATGCTTTTTTTTAAATGAACTATGTCATAACCATAACCTGATTTTCCAAATCCACCAAAATGGCTTAAATCTTTTCTAAGAAGAGCTGGTGATACTAATGCAAGTTCAGCTAATTCTTTAGAATCAACTCTTTCAACTCCGTCAAGCTCAAGATAAGTCAAATATCTTAAATATCTTGAAAGTCTTTCTATGGTTTTATTTGATATATGGATTTTATCCATTTAAACTCCTTGTTTTCCAAATGGATTTAATTTTTCTCTGAATCTATCAATATTTATGTTTAATAATTCAGCAAGATTTAATGTTAAAAATACAATGTCAAAATCAAATTCTTCAAAATCATTTATTGCTCTTCTTTTTTCAATTTCAATACAGTATTTTTTTAATATATCAAAAACAATATTTTTATCATGATCAACATTTACATATATATTTACTGCATTATTCATCTTAATTATATTTATTAATTTTTCAAGCGATTTTCTATTAACTGTATTTTCTAGATTATTAACTTCTAATAATATGTTATCTGATATTGTTTTAAAAATTTCTTCTTTATATATTTTTAATCCAATTGCTTTTATCTTTGCAGATATATTTAATATTTTTTTATATATATCATTATTTTGCAAAATCATATACTCTTTTATTTTTATTAATAATTCATTCTGTAAATATACTGATGCTGGTATTTTTAAAAAATCTGGAATTTCCATTCCTGATTGACATAGATAATGTATTATATCTTCGTTTTCTATATATATATTATTGTATACTTCAAGTAATTCATTATATTTACCTAATAATAATCTGTTTTTTATATCTTCTTTTTCATCATTAAATAGAGAATTAATATTAAGTGGTTTTAGACCAAAATTTATAAGTTCATCTTCTGTAGAACAATTTTGTTTTATTTTATTAAAATCTAATTTTTCAACAGAATAATATATCTTTAATTTAGAATTTTCATAATTACAAAATACTTTGAATTCTTTTTTTACATTTTCAAAATCAACCAATAAATCAAAAATACTGCAATTTTCATTAATTTCTTCAAAACTTCCTTTTGTTATATTTATATTTGCTTTATAAAGCACAAAATCTTTTTCTTGAGAAAGTATAAAAAGACTTGCTGCATATAAAACAAAATACTCATGGCTTATCATAGAGGTTTTTGCATAATTATCCCATATCCATCTTCCGTCTGAAATATTTTGTATATTAGATTTACCTTGTGATAATATTATTTTTACACTTTTCTCAATTTCTTCGCCTTTTGTTGAATCTAGTTTTTTAATTAACTCAATTGTTTTTAAAGCATATTTCATGTTTTGCACAGGTTCAAGTCTTGATATATCTGCAAAAAACCATGCACATGATGTGAATATATATTGTGAATATTTTTGTATTTCCATTATTATTTCAAGAATATCTTTGTTTATTTCAATTGAATTTTCTTTTTTGAAATCTTCAATACTTAATTTATTGTTAATTACTTTTATATAATTATTTCTAAGATTTAAAAGTTCTTTATTTGATATTTTAATAAAATCTTCACAAAACTCATTAATTTCTGTACTAAGATAATTAAAAGCATCTCTTAATGGTGTTCTCCATTTTTGATTCCAACCATCCATTCCATCTGTTGAACAACCACAATCTCTATACCATCTACCAACTCCATGCGAACAGCTCCATGCTGTTCCATAATCGCCTTTTTTGAGTTTAACTTCATATTCAGGAGTGTTTTTTGCAACATAATATGCATAATTAACAAATTCTATATTACTTTCATGAGCTTTTTTTATCAATGCTGTCATTGCCATATTTCCAAATGGTTCATGATGTCCAAAAGTTTCTCCATCTGTTGCTACATTGACAAGATTGCTCCCTGGAGCATAACATTGTAAAATTCTTTCTCTAAAATAATCTGCATTTGTTAATAAATGTTCAAATGATATTGCTTTTGATAAATTTTTGTCAAAGAAATATATATCAAGATATTTATCTTCTATATAAACTCTATATGGTTTTCCTGTAGGAATACTTCCATCTCCTACATCTTTCCATTCTTCTTTACCTTTTTTTATGCTTTCTGCCTGAAATGGTGAACATATTGTAAACTTAATTCCTTCGTCTATTAAAAAACTAACAGTTTCCATATTTATTGCAGTTTCACCTAACCACATTCCTTCGGGAGCTCTTTTAAAATGATATTTGAAATCTTCAATTCCCCACTTTATTTGTGTGATTTTATCTTCTGTTGATGCAAGTGGCATAATTACATGATTAAAAACTTGTGCTATTGCATTTCCATGTCCTTCAAATTTTTCACATGATTTTTTATCTGCTTGTATTATTTTTTTATATGTAAATGGTAATTTTTTTTCTATCCATTTTAATAGTGTTGGTCCAAAATTAAAACTCATATATTCGTAATTATTAACTATATCTAGTATTCTCCCGAAACCATCAAGATATTTTGAAAATGCATTTGATGTATAACATTCTGCTGCGATTTTTTCATTAAAATCATGATATGGTTCTGCTCCATTTTGTCTTTCTATTTCACCTGTCCATGGGTTTTCTCTAGGTGGTTGATAAAAATGTCCATGTATAATTAGTTTTTTATTCATTCGAAACTCCTGCTATTTTATAGGGTTTGTAGCGTTAGTAACTCTTTAACCCATGCGAGATAGCGAATCAAAATGTTCAATGAACATTTTTTGGCGAATTAGCGAAGTGGATTTAGTGCTTTTCCTATTTCACCCTTTCACTATTTCACCCTATTAACTCTACTAACTCTTAACCCTTTAACCCTTTAACTGTTTTAACATAATAATCTTTTAAAATCTTTGCATCATTTTCTAATGATGGTGATTCACAAATCACTGTACCATTTACTTTGTATTTTACCATTAAATCTATTATTTTTTTATAATCAATTACACTTTCAAGTAAATTCAAGTGTTTTATTTCACCTTTTTCACCAAAATCTATTCCTGATAAATGACAATGCGCATCTTTAAAAAAATCAGGTAAATTTTTATTTAAAAAAATAAAAAGTTCTTCAAAATCTTTTTTTGAGTTATATCTTGCTAAATAATGAGAAAAATCAATACATGGAAGAGTTCTTTCTATTTTTAAACACATAAATAATAAATCTTCTTCTGATCCTATTTGGCTAGATTTTCCAGTTAACTCAGGTCTTAATATTATATGTTCCATATTATTGGAATCTAATTCTTCTCTAATTATTTTTAAATTTTTAACAGTTTTTAATAAACTTTCTTCAACTGTATTGTCTAAATAAAAACCTGCATGAAATACAACATTTTTCCCTCCAGCTATGTTTAAAACATTTGCTGAATCTATTATTCTCTTTCTGCTTGAAATTATTTTTTCTTCTTCTTTTGAATTAAGATTTATATAATATGGACAATGACAGCTTAATAATATTTTGTTTTCTTGAGATTTTTCATTAAGTATTACAGCTTTTTTATGGCTTGTTCTAACTCCGCGTACAAATTCAAGTTCCATTGCATCAAGATTGTTTTCTCTTACTGCTTCAATTCCGCATTCACTTGATTTTTTTTTTGAATTATTAGGTATGCCAGCTGTACCAAAATAAATATTATTTTGCATAATAATTTTTTACATAAGAGATTATTCCAAGGCAATATGCGTAAGATTTTATAAAATCATCTAATTTATCATTATGTTCTCCAAATTCTGCCATGTTTTCAAAATATGGATCAAAATAATTTTTTCCTGCAAGTTCACCTTTTTTGTATGAAGAATCTTCTGGAGAACCTGGAATAGTAAATGGTTGTGAATAGATTTTTTGAACAGTTTCTTTAGGATTTTTAAATTTATTAAAATAGTCTCTGGAATTTAAATATCCTTTTTTGAAATTTTTTACATATTCTTCAATATTATTTAATTTTGCTTTATTAATAATATCAGCCTTAAATCCTGACCTTGCATAATCTTCAAGAATTCTAAAATTATCAAGAGATACTTTTGAAAAAGCAGATATAAATAACTCAATATAGTATTTTGAACCTTGAAAGTTAATTATCTTTCTTTCAAATTTACCGTTAATTCGTATGTTTTCATATAATTTTTCATCATTTACAATAGTAATATCATTTTCACTTAATGTAAAAACATAAGGATAAAAATAAGTTATAAACTTTATATCTTCTTTGTCTTCAATAAATAATGGCAACGAATAAGAATTTATTGATAATATAAATATTGAGAATAATAAAAATATATTTTTTGTCATATTACTATGATATTGTTTATTAGTAAAAATTTCAAGAAAAACTATCAAATTCTTTTAAATACTGCGTAATTATTTTTTGGATTAAAAAGATAAAATCCACTTTCTTTAGCATTTATAATGTATTTCGGGTTTTTTGGATCAGGTTCTACAACTCCCCTTAATCTTGATATATTTACTCTAACCGTTATTGCATCAGTTTCTGCATCGTATTCTCTTTTCCAAATTGTTTCAAAAATATTTTTAAATGATAATTCCTTACCTGGATTGTTTATAAAATATATAAAGAGATTTGCAACTGTCCTTTTTTTTAGTACATTCAACTCTCCTTTATGTTTTTCTATAATAATGTTTTTAATAAGATCTACAAAAAGATCAAATTGCTTTAAGTTTAATACATGTTTATTGTAATCTTCTAATGTTATATTGCTATTTTGTCCATTGATAAATGCAATAAAAGGTTTTTCATCTTTTTTTTGTTCACCAAACCATTTAATAAAAAACTCTTTTTCAGTTTTATTGATTTTTTCAAGCGAGTTTTCAAAAAGCTCTTTATATTCAAAATCCTTTTTTTCTAATTTATTTTTATTTTTTAATAAAAACAAACCTTGAACTGCCCAATGATATTCCTGTATATTAATTAATGCTTCTATATGTTCTGATAATTTTATTGTATCAAAATCATTACCTTTGAAATAATCAACAACACATCTTGTAATTCCAATCATTCTTTCAAGATTTTCAACACCTTCAATATTTAATGTTAAATTATTAGCATCTAAAAGTATTTTCTCAGCAAGTGTATATTCTTTTTTTATTATATATAATCTTACAAGATTTATATATAAATCTATAAGTCCTCTTTTTTCCTGATTATTTACTGCATATTTTAATGCTGCATTAAGATATTCTTCTGCTTTATTAGTATCCCATTTTAAAAGGTATATTTCTCCAATAAAGGAATAATTATAAACTAAACCGACTGTATCATTGATTTTTTTTCTGTATTCAACTAGCTCAATTAAAAGATTTAATGCTTTTTGAGTTTCACCTGTTTCAAACAAAAGAAATGCTTGATTATGTCTAATCTTTCCTACATAAAAATTTTCATTAATCTTTTTGAAAAGCTCTATTGCTTTTTCGTAATATGAAAAAGCTCTATTAAAAAATCTATCTGCAAAATCTATATCTCCTAAACCTTTGTAAATCCTAGCTTCCATCTCAGTATCAATGTTTTCAATGTTTTCTTTTGCTTTTTCAAAATACTCAAGTGCTTTTTTGAAATCACCTGAAAACCTATAAGAATCAGCTTTTCCTATAAAACAACTTACAACTCCATTTATGTCATCTATATTTTTAAATATTTCTATACTTTTATCAAAATATTCCAGTGCTAAAGTATTTTCTGATAATAATGAATAAGCTTCTCCAAATGTCTTATATATAAGAGCTTTTAACTTTTTATCTGTAGTTATTTCAATTAATTCATCTAATGCTTCTATACATTCATCAAGTTTTCCCCATCTTAAATAAATATTAGCTTTAAAAAATCTTAATACAGGAAATGAATCACCAAATTTATCAAATACTGAATGAATTATACTGAGTAATTCAAAATTCTTACCTTGACTAAACATATTTTGTATAAATGTTTTTAAAAATTCTACTACTTTATTGTTATCAGATATTTCAAACCAATAATAAAATGCTTGCAGTTTCATATCAATATCTTCAAATTCAGCAAAATAATCTGCGAATTTATTATATAAATCTTTTTTTTCTTTATTTGAAAGTTTATTTCTTAAATATTCTCGTAATATAGAATGTAAACTATATTTTTTTTCAGAATCTATATCGATTATGTAAAGATCTACTAATTTTGTTTTAATTTCATGAAAATCATATTTATCTATAAGTTTTTCTATTGTTGTCTGAGAAACTGATATATTAAATACGCAGAATTCTTTTAAGAAACTCTTTTCTTTATTTGAAAGACTTCTAAAAAGACTATCTAAAATATATTTCTCAATTTCATCTCCAAATTCTCTACATTCATATAACATATTTTCAAAAACTAACTCTCCACTTATATAAAGACTTGAAAGCAGTTTAAGTGTAAATGGATGTCCTTGAACTGTTTTGTGAATTTTTTCTATAACTGTTTTTTTTGGAAGAGTTTTACCATGGCTTTCTAGTAATTTACTCATAAATTCAATTGTATCATCAATACTTAATCCATCTAACCTTCTTTCAAATACATCTACTCTATGTATTGGTGATAAACATACTCGTTTTCTTGTTGATATTATGAGTTTTGAATTATTAAAAAAATCTATTGCGTTTTCTATTAAATACTTGGTATTTTCATCTTCTATTATATTGAAATTATCAATACACAAAACAATATTACTGTTTTCTAAAAGACTAATTAGATTCCTTATAACTGTTTTGTTATCAGCTGATTTATCTCTTAATATTTCTTCAAACGAGCTAATTTTTCTATCTTTGAACCATTTATTGACTTCTTCTAAAAAGTTATCAAAATTCCATTCTTCTTTGCAACTTATCCAAAAAAAATCTTTATCAACAAAGTTTTCTGCTAATTTAGATATTAGTTTTAATACAAGTGAAGTTTTACCAATTCCTGTAATTCCAGCAATTACTATTATTCTTTGATTATGAAAGCATTCTTGAAGCTTTATTATTTCTCTTTCTCTTCCTGCAAAATTATTTGGATAATTCGGAATTGTAAATTTCAACATGTCTACTATTATACAAAAAAAATTAAATTTAATCTATTTTAATTATTATTTATTAGAAACATATTTTAATTATTATGGTAATATTTTAAATAATGATTAAAAATTACCGATAATTACAGTAAATGTATTTTACAGGTATTTACCTGAATAATTTTCTCGAGGTACACTAAATGAGCGATTATATAAATCAATTTTTTATCGATATTGAAAGTGATGATCCTAAAGTTAGAAAAGATGCTTTAATTAAATATAGTAAAGATATTCTTTATTCTGTTCAAGCTATTGGAGATATTATTCTTGTAGAAGAAGATGATAAAGTTAAATATTATGCTACAAGAACGCTTGAAATGCTTTATAGCAAAGTAATTGAAATTAAAGAATCTTTGAGAATGGAAGGAAACATTATATCTGATGAAAATCCTGAAGAAAAATATACTTTTGAAAACTTTTTAGATCTTATTAAAAGTGATAATGCTAAGATTAAAATTGAAAATATAAAAAAAGGTGTTTCTAAATTTAATCCAAAACTTATTCTTCCTTATCTTAAAGAAACTTTATTTTCTGAAAATGATACTTATGTAATTGCAACTCTTGTTAAAGCTATTGGTTATATTGGTTCTTTAAATGAAATTAATGTTCTTCTTAAATATCTTAAAGATAATGATCCTAGAATTAGAGCTAATACTATTGAAGGTTTGGAATTTATAAAAGAACCTGAAGTTTTTAAACATCTTGTTCCTATGCTTAAAGATAAAAACCCAAGAGTTATTGCTAATGCTGCCAAAGCTTTGCAAAAATTTGGTAAAGAAAATGTTCTTACACTTCTTGAAAAAATGCTTACTCTTCCTAAAAAAGAAATGAGAGATTCTGCTGTATTTGCTTTATCTAAGATTATTTCTGAACCATCTGCTTATATTCTTTTAAAACATTATGAATTTGAAAGTGATAGTGAATTGATTCAAAAAATTGAAAAAGCTATTGAAAACATGATACAAAAAGGTATTACTACAGTAAAAGCTGATTATGAAGAAAAGTCAAAAGTTAAAAAACTTGATAAAATTCATAAATTAAAAAACGAAGATATTCATAAAAAATCTATTGATGAAATTAATGCAGTATTTAATTCTACAGATGAAAATTCTAATATTGATAATGAAGATGATAAAGATGAAATTATTCCTGAAATCCCTATTGATAGTAATATTGAAATTATTGCAGTTGAACCTGAGTTTGAAATTATTCATGAACCTGAACCTGAACCTGAAAATGAATTTGAAATTAAACCTGAATTATCTGATTCTGAATTATCTGATATGGATGATTTAATTGAGGATGATGTTGAAGTTGAAGATTTATTAGAGCAGGAAGATGTTGCTGTAAAAGTCGATGAAACTGATAGTGATAATTCTTTTAGTATGGCAGATGATGCTGGTTTTGATGAAATATTGAATAGTATTAAAGAAGATAGAGATGTTATTACAGAAAACATTGATATTAAAGATGATAAACCTATTAAAAAACAGTCTGATTTTTCAGATTTTGACTCTGATGAAATTTTATCTTTACTTGAAAAAAAAGATTTTGGTAGTGATGCTACTGTTATAGATGAAATTCCTGAAATCGCATCTACATCTGATGATAGTTCTGATGATATTATTGAGATTGATAATGATAATTCTTCCCTGGAATCTTTTGATGACATTCTTGAACTTGTTGATGAAGTTCCTTCAGCTGAAATTGAACAGTTTAATGTTGATTTATCTGAGGATAATCCTCCCGTTGATGAAGTTCCTGAGGATAATACTCCTATGACTGATAACTCTGAAGTTGACTTATCAGATATTGAGATTTCTTCTCCTCCTGACAATAGTGTTGATGAGGTTATTGAGATTTCTTCTCCTCCTGACGATAGTGTTGATGAAGTTATTGAAATCGATAATATTGATTCTTCTCTAGAATCTTTTGATGACATTCTTGAACTTGTTGATGAAGTTCCTGAGGATAATACTCCTATGACTGATAACTCTGAAATTGACTTATCAGACATTGAGATTTCTTCTCCTCCTGACAATAGTGTTGATGAGGTTATTGAAATCGATAATATTGATTCTTCTCTAGAATCTTTTGATGACATTCTTGAACTTGTTGATGAAGTTCCTGAGGATAATACTCCTATGACTGATAACTCTGAAATTGACTTATCAGACATTGAGATTTCTTCTCCTCCTGACGATAGTGTTGATGAGGTTATTGAAATTTCTTCTGATAATATAGAAAATATTATTGAAATAGATGAAACTGAATTAGAGAGTATTGATGATTTTAAAGATCTTATTATTGATGATGATTCTAATAATGATATTATTGAACAAGCTATTGAGATTCAACCTTTAAAAAAAGAAAATGACAATAATGTAATTGAGATTAATGATATTGAAATTGATGAGGATATTTCTAGTCTTATTGTAGAGGATATTCCTACTTTTGACAATAATGTAAATCCTCCTTTGAATGTTAATGATGTTGAAATTGAAATTATTACCGATCAACATGATGAAATAATATCTGAAGAAATTAAATCAAAAAATATAGATATTGATATTGAAAAAAATGATGATACTGTTAATAATCCTGAAAACACTTCTGACAAAAAAGATCCATTTGGAGATTTTGATTTATAAAATTAAAGAAGGTTGAGGGTTAAAAAAAGTTAAGGAGTTGAGGGTTGAAAATCGGTAAAAAGCTTTTAATATTTTCCCGAATCCCAAACCCCGAATCCCGATATTCTCTAGCCTTTATTATCTAAAAATATTTTCCTATTATTAACTCGAGTTTTTCTATGTTTTCTTTGCTAATAGCTTCTCTTTTAGTCTGAACAGCTCCTTTTGCAGCCGAATGTTCTGGATATTCAACAGTGTAATCAAGTGTAGGAAGAAGTTTTTCTAATACTTTTTTTGCATTTCCTACATTTTTATTCATTGTTGCAACTACTTGCTCAACCGTAACATCTTCTTCATGCCAAACATCATAATCTGTGACAAGTGAAATGTTTGAGTAAGCTATTTCAGCTTCTCTAGCAAGTTTTGCTTCAGGTATTCCTGTCATTCCAATTATCTCAAAGCCAAAATGTCTATAAGAATGTGATTCAGCTCTAGTTGAAAAAGTTGGACCTTCTATACATACATAAGTTCCACCTTTATGAACTTTTACTCCAACTTCAATCGCTGCTTCATATACTTTTTCTGAAAGTTTGTTTGAATAAGGATCAGCAACTGCTACATGACCTACAACTCCACCTTCAAAAAAAGTTCCTGGTCTGATTCCTTTTGTTCTATCATATATCTGATTTGGAATAAGAAATTCACCTGGTTTGATTCCTTCTTTAAGTGAACCTACTGCTGTAACCGCAATTATGAATTTTACTCCTAGTTTTTTTAAAGCGTAAATATTCGCTTTATAATTTACTTCACTTGGATTAAAAGAATGCATTCTTCCATGTCTTGGAAGAAAAGCTATTTCTCTATCTCCCATTGTACCAACTATTATATTGTCTGAAGGGTCTCCATAAGGAGTTGTTACCTTTTCTTCTCTAATGTTTTTCATACCATCTAACTGATAAAGTCCACTTCCACCAATAACACCTATAACCGGCATAAATCCTCCTGATTATTATTTTTTCTGATTAATAACTTTATTTAACAGAAAGCATATTATAGCCTATCTTTAACTTACAATCAATAATTCTATTTCCTAAAATTATATTTTCAAAAAATTTAATATCTCCAACAAAAAACTCTTCTGAAATTGATTTTCTTTTTTGATCAATTACAGGAATCGTGCCTGATTTCCACCCCATAAGATAAGTATATTCTATATCAAGTTTTACAAATACTTTTTGAAGAGAAAGTTTTTCAAACCATATTGTAAACTTTGGACCAAGCATTTCTACATTATAATTTTCTTTTTCGCCTTGTTTTGTTAAATATATTAATGGATGAGTTTTATCAATTACAATTTCTTCACCTGTAAATATTTCAATTTCTTTAGAAAATTGTTCATAATCTCTTACATTCACTTCTATGAAAACTGGATGTTTTTCTCCAAGATTTGATTTTTTACCTTTTGAAATATCTCTTTTTCTAATATTAGATTCAATAAAATCAAGTCTATCCTGATTTTCATTAATAATAATCAGATTTCTAAAACTATCTGTAGAATAAGTTCCTTTCATTGATAAGTTTTTTTGAATAAATTCAACATAATCTGAAGGTTTTGACCACATTAGCTCAATTATAGCAATAGAAGTATTGTCTGAGTAAGAAAATACTATTAAGAAAATTATTAGAATACAAAAAGTTAATTTATTTTTATTTATCATTTCAAAACTTGATCAAGCTCTTTTTTAAAAAAGAGAATTTCCTTTTTTTTCTTTTCTAAGGATAAAAGGTTTTATATCGTCATTATATGTATCGGTTAAACGCATAGTATTACCACTCGATATTTCAGTAATATAAATATTTCTAGCTTTTTCAAAACCAGCTGAAAATAATATAAGATTATCATCATCAAACCATGTCATCTTTTCATAATAATCCCAACCTGAATTTCTTTTTTCGCCAAAATCTGAGAGTTTTTTTACATTTTTACCATCTGCATCCATAACATAAAGTTCAAAATATCCTTTAAGATCTGCTCCAGCAAAAAGAATTTTATCATTTTTATTTGACCAGTTTGGATAATATTCACTTAAATCTCTTGAGTTTGATATATTTGTGGTTTTTTTAGAATCTGTTTCCCATATAAAAATATCTCTCTGTGACATTCCATTGCTATTTTTTTCAGTTTTATAAGAAGAATATGCTATAGTATTTCTTGTTGGAGCCCAGTCAGGTGAATCTTCTCTTACAACAGATTTTACAACGCTTTCATGCGAAGTTCCGTCTACATTAACAATATTAATATCTAAATTTATTTCATTACCTGTCGTATATACAAATTTTCTGCCATTAGGCGAAAAATCGCAAGGAAAATCATCTACTGTATTTTGAGTTATTTTTAAAAGTTCATTACCATCTTGATTTACACCATATATCTCAAATCCTCTAGTCATCTTCATAGCTGAAAAAATGAATTTTTTAGATATAGGCGAATAAATAAAATTAAACATCCTATAACCTCGATTATCAAAAATCTGTTTTTTAGTTTTTGTATTGTCGTTATATAAAATAATTTTATCATCATTTATAAAATAATATTCTCCTAGATTTTCACCTATCCAATAATCACCAAATCCAAGTCCTGTTGCAACCGTTTGCATATTATCACCATTTAAAAGACAAGTATGTACAGAAGCTTGGTTTTTTTCAGTTGAGTAAGATAAAAAAGATATTGTAACTTTATCATCTAATAATTTTTTTAATCTTAAATTAAAGTATTTTCTAGCTTTTAAATATTTTAGAGTTTTATTTATCTTTGAATTATCTTTGTTTTTTGAAATATAAAATTCAATATATTTTTCTGCATTTTCATAATCATTTATCATTATATAAGTATTTATAAGCGATTCATAATATTTTAATTCATCAGGATTATTTTTTATTGATTTTTTAAAACTTCCAATAGCTTCAAAATATTTTTTATCCCGTAAAAAGTCCATTCCTTCAATATAAAATCTTTCTTCTTCTGAAGTGTAACTTATATCTTTATTTAAAAGTTTATTAAGTTTTTTAGATTCATCCGATACAAATGGAATTTTGTTTGTAACTAGGATTTTATCCTCAGGAAAAGGAATTATATCTTTTTTATTTAAAGGTATTCTATCTCCAAATCCATGTAAATTACAAAAAACTTTACCTTCTTTTGTAATAAACATTTCTCCGCCAAGTTTACATTCAGGTTTTTCAGCATTTGGAGATAAATAATCTTTTAATCTTTTATAAGTTTCAGCATTAACAGGTCCTTGAACTAAAAGCCCATTATCTTCAATACTAAATATAGAATATGCTTTTTCCAAATCATTTCTGCTTTTATTACATACATAAAGAAAAACATCTGTTCCTTGTGTATAAAAATAATATATTCCATATCCACCGAAAACTACAACTAATATCAATAAAAAAACCAATACAGCACTCATTCCTTTTTTCATAATAAAACTCCTAGTCTTATAAAAAAATTATTATTAACATTATCAAACCCACTAATTAAACCTCAGAGAATTCAATTCATTATATCAGAATTATCGGAAAATAAAAAACCCTTCTTAAGAAGGGTTTTTTATTGAGTTTTATTAAATATTATAATGTTTATTCTTCAGTAGTTGGAACTTCTTCAGTTTCTTCTGTTTCTTCAGTAGCTTCAACTGCTGCTCTTGGAAGAGTTATACTACATATTGTATTGTCAATATCACCAATTATTCTGATATTTTCATTTAAACCAATATCTTTTACACGAACTGATTCATGAAGTTCTAAATTAGCAACATCTATTTCTATTTTTTCAGGAATATCTTTAACTAAACATGCAACATTAAGCTCATGCATATTTCTAACCAGTATACCACCTTTTTTTTCAGCAACATCAACATTAAGGAAAATAAATGGTATTGCAATATTTACCATTTCACCTTTATGAATTTCCTGAAAATCAACATGAGTAATTATGTTTTTCCAAATTTTTTCTTGTCTTTCTTTAATAATAACAGTTTTTTCTTCACCATCTAAATTAATTGTAAGAACTGGTTTTCCTTTACTTGCTTTAATAAATTTAAAAAATTCATTTTCTTTAAATTGAATATTAATATTTTCTAATTTATTTCCATATACAACACCAGGAACATCTTTTATAGCTCTAATTTTTTTTGCGTGTTCTTTTCCGCTTTTTTCTCTTCTTTTACATTCGAGTATCATGTTAAACTCCTTTTCTATAGTAATTTAATTTCCACAAAATTGTTTTAATTTAAGTAGGATATATATTACAACAATGTATTTTATTTGTCAATTCTTAATAAACAAGCGGTTTTAACCTTAAAACATATATTTAAACTAATTACCAGTTACCGGAATTGTAAAAACAAATCTACTTCCTAGATCAGAAGTCCAGTCAACATCAATTTTTGCATTATATTCAGAAGCAATAACAGATGCAACTGCAAGTCCTAATCCATTTCCTTCAATATTATGCCAAATATCATCTTTTTCTGCAAACTCACCTTTTTTTGAATAAAATGGTAAAAAAATATTTTTTAAATCTTTTTCACTAATTCCCCTCCCATTATCTTCTACATAAATACTTATTAGATCTTTATTATATTCAAGCGATATCTTTATCTTAGGATTTTCATTTTCCATTACAGCATGTTCAGCATTCTGTAATAAAATCAAAAGAATTTTTCTTAAATCACCTGGAAACATTTTTAAAAATTTGTTTTTAACAATACATATTTCAACATCAATATTTTTATTACTATTTTTACTTTTAAATAAAATTAATATTTCTTCTACAAAACTTTTTACTTCAATTATTTCCTTAATTATATTATCTTTTTGTGAAAAACCAAGAAGAATTTTTGAATGTTCTAAACCTTTTATGGTTGCTGTTTTTATTTTTGAATAAAACTCTTTATTATTATCTTTGTTTTTTTCGAGAATTTCAGTTTTTTTAACAATTTCTTTGTATGTATTATGAAATTCATGAGCTAATGAAGATAATACTCTATTTGATAATATTTTCTTCTTTGAATTAACAAGAAGTTTTTCTTTAAAACTTATTTTATTCATATCAGTAACAACAGAAACAACAAAATTATGATTTAAAAATTCAAATAAATAACCTGATAACTCCACAGGAAAAATTGTTTTATCTTTTTTACAATGATTTATATATAAAGTCTCAAGAGGTCCTTTTTTAAATTCTGCTTTTTTTGTAAAAACAAAATCATCTTCTTTTGATTGTGATAAATCATAAATATTAATTTTTTCCAACTCTTTTTTTGAATAACCATATAATTTTCTAAAAGCCTTATTTGTCTTTATAATCTTTCCTGAATCAATTGAAAACATAACTATACATTCTTTTCTATATTCAAATATTTTCTTATATTTTTCTTCCGAAAAATTATCTGCTACATTATTAAATTCAAATTTCTTTTCATTCTCAGAAATTATAAGTGGTATTTTTTTAAATATATATGCAAACCCATAATTAAGATTACCAAATGAAAGCTTTTTTATATCAACTTTGAAATTGAAATATTTATTTTCCGAGACAAAAATATTATGTTTAATATCAGCATTATCAAAAAGTTTTCTTATATCAAAACCTTTTTTTATTTTAGAAGAAACATTATTTGTATTGAAATTTACAATTTTATAATCATTGTTACAAATAACAATCGAATCATCAATTTTTTGTGCTAATAAATTTGAATATTCAAAATCATTGTTTAAAACCTGCTTTTTCATTTTCACTGCAATATAAAGTATTATAGAAAATATTGAAGCATACAAATTTCCACTTATTGATAAATTATTATAAAATAATGAAGGTAATATTACATCAAAGTATATTATCAATATATAAGCCAAAGTTGTTGTTGAAAGTATTAATATTTCAGGAATACTATTTTTTATTTTATTTTTGAAAATATACTCTATTAAAAATACAAAACTTATTATTACAGGAATTCCACTATTTAGCATTGCTATTTTAAAAAAATCTTCTGAATATAATGCACTAATACCAAAATATTGAATTAAATATCCATCTAAAAATGCTATATTTGTAAAATTAATAATAAAAAAACCTAAACTACTTAAAAAAGTTGAAAACCAAAAAAGCAAGTTTTTTTTCATTCTCAAAAATGAATAAATAAAATTTAAAAAAAGAATTCCGACTAAAGACCAGCTTAATCTATTAAAAACAAGTATAATATCTGCAAATTTCACACTTAAAACAGAAATTCTTAAAAGTCCAAAAAATACCCAAGCTGTAATACTTACATTTAAAAAAAAATAAGCAAAATAAGAAGATGAGTTGTTTTTATTAAGAATCATCTTAAAAATTATAAACATACAAAACATAAAACTCATACTTAATAAAATTCTATAAATAAATATCATATATAAAGCGGAACCTTTATTAATATTTTTTTATTATTATAATCTTGTTTAAAAATAATTAAACCTCCAAGTTTTTTTAATATATTTTTTAAATAATCATATCTTTCATAAAATTCCTCTTTTTCTTCAAATGCAAAATTTATAAGTTCTAATTCAATTATTTTAGCAGAATTTTCATTCATGCAATTAACAATTATTTTTTTATTAGTTTTATTACCCCTATTATCAAGGACTTTATCAAAAATAGCTAATAGAATTATTGGCAAGATATTTTTTTCTATAAAAACAAAATGATTTTTATCTATATTAATTTTAATATCAATATTATTTAAATCAAACTCAATTTTAAGAATATCAAAAACTATATAAAATATTTCTTTTATATTTACAATTTCTTTGTTTATTCCGTCATTTCCAAATATAAGTCTTATAGAAGAAGTAAGCTTTACTATTTTTTCAACTAAAATATTAATATCTTTTAAAATTTCTTTTGTATATAAATTATTTGAAATTCTTGATATTATTTCAATATAACCTGATATTACAGTATTAAAATTATTATAATCATGGGATATTCCACTTGTGATCATAGAAAATTCAGATAATCTTTCGTTTTTTAATATTTCTCTTTCAATATTTAATATTCGAGATTCTTCTCTAAAAACCGCAATTATAAATTCATATTCTTCATTTACAAAAGAAAAGGATATTTCTGATAAAATTGAATTCAAATTATTATCAATAATGTAAAAACTATCAGAAAAATGATTTTTTTCTTCAATATTTTTTTTAATAATTTCATAATCAGATTTATCTTTAAGAAAATCAGCAAAATTCATATTTTGAAAATTTAAATCAGAAATACCAGCAACAACAGAAAAAGATGGATTAACATTTATAATATCTCCCGTATTTTTATCAAAAATTACAACTGGAAAATTTTCTGCTTTAAAAATAATTTCATAAATAACTTTATCTAAAATTTCTTGAATATAACTATATTCAACATTCTTATTTATCTTTGATAATTCAGGTAAACTAAATAAAATATCTCTATAAAAAGAAATATCTTTAATAATTATCATTTTTAATAATGTATTTTTATTATCATTATCTATCTCTACAATATTTAGCTTATAAAATTTTTTTGAATATTGAAATTCAGAATAATTAACCTTTAAATTAATATTAAGAAAATCAAATAAATTTTCATTTAACAAATTTTTAGGAAATATATCTTTAAAAGCTTTGTTAGCTTTTATTATAAATCCAAGTTCATCAGCAATTGCAACAGCATCCTCAACTATATCAAATATATTATAATAATATAAATCAGATTCTCTGCTTAAAAAACCGTATTTCAACATTATAATCAAAATATATAAATTATATATAAAAATATAAATCATAGTTTTATCTGAAAGGTTAATCGGATTTTTTATATAAAAAGGAATAATAGTATCTGTAAAAAGACTAATAATTACAACAAAGAATGCACCTAAAAGAAAATGACCAGATTGGATTTTTATAAAATAATCTTTTTCTGTTTTGTAATTTCTCAAAAGTATAAAAACACTATATAATATGGGTAATATAATAAGAAATATCATAAAAACTGGATAATAATTACCAAACACTATAGTAAGCTCATTGTCTTTATTATAATTCCATTGTTTTGTAACTTTATCTGAAAAAATTGAAATAAAAATAGCAATAATATATATAATATATAAAATTTTTTTTAAATAATAAGATTTTTTATTAATAATTGTATGTGAAAATTCAAAAACTGCAATACCAATAAAAAGCCAAAAAACACTTCCCATTCGAAAGAAAACCGACAAATTTTGATGAATTACAAATAATCGTAATAAAATATAAAAAAAAATCCACAAAATTAAAGAAAAAGAAATAAGAAGATATTTATTTTGTATATTGTTTCTCTTTCTATTACAAAAAATAAAAGTTGCATTAAACAATGCAATCAATAAACTCAAAAATGGTATTATTAATTTTTGCATACTGTATTACACAATATTTAAGTTATTTTTCATTTTATCAAACTCATCCGAACTAAGACAAGGTATATCCATAAATTCTGGATCAAGCGTTTTTGAATTAGAAAAATTCTGAAGAGAATAATTATTTTTAACACCACCAAGATTTAAAATCTTTATAATATCTTCTTTTGTATGTAAAGTAGGAACAAATGTAGTTCTAAATTGATAATCAATACCTGATTTTGCAATCAAACCAATAGATTTCACAATATTATCAATATCTACAATCCTGCCAGCAGCTTTATTGTATTTTTCACTTATAAGATCATGCTTTATATCCATAGCAATAAAATCAAATACTTTAGATTTAATAACAGCATCAAGCATTTGTGGACTATTGCCATTTGTATCAACCTTTATAAGCAAATCAGTCTTTTTTTTAACAAAAGAGGCAAAATCAATAATATCTGAATTAAGCAAAGGTTCACCGCCAGTTATTACCAAAGCATCAATCCATTTTTTATTTGCTTCAAGCCTTTCAAGCACATAAGAAAATTCTATACAATCACCTTTACTATAAGTAAGCTCATGATTATGACAAAAGGGGCAACGAAAATCGCAACCCCTTGTAAAAATCACACTTGCTATTTTACCAGGATAATCAACTAGCGAATGCTCAGCTAACCCACCAATCTTTAACATCTCTTAATTCCTCAACATTATTTAAAGTTTTTACAACATTTTTTTTATTATCAAGCACTACAAGAGTCGGAACTGATTTAACAGAATATTTTCTTGATTCAGCCATTCCATTATCAGTCCATACATTTATTTCTTCGTAAGGAATAGTAATATTTTCAACTTTCATATAATTTTTTAAAGTAACACAGTTTGGACAATTATCTGAAACAAAAAGTTTCATGCTACCATTAACAACTTTCAAAGTTTTTTTGTTAGTTTCAATTACTTTTTCAACCGGTGTTTCAACTGTTTTTTCATTGATTTTCTCCGTTGTTTTTTCAACTTTAGAAGTTTTTACATTTTGCTGTTTTTTAGAAATATTCTTTTTTTCAATATATTTTGAATCTATTTCAGAAGTAAAAGTCATTCTATCAGCAAATTCCTGTTTTTTACCAGCATTCCAATTTTTCACAGGTCTATAATAACCAACAATTCTTGAATAAACTTCATTAATCTCATTACAATCAGGACAAACTTCTACTTTACCCGAAAAATACCCATGATTTGGACAAATACTAAAAGTCGGAGTTATTGAAAAATAAGGCAATCTTGTATTATAAGCTATTTTTTTAACAAGTTCTTTAGTTGAAAGATAATCTATTTCTTCACCAATAAATGTATGAAACATAGTTCCACCATTATATAAAGGTTGTATGTCATTTTGATGTTCTAAAGCTTCAAAAATATTATCAGTATAACCTACTGGAAGCTGAGTTGAATTAGTAAGATAAACTTCATCTTCACCAGAAACATAAATATGAGGATATTTTTCTTTATCAAGCTTTGCAAATCTATAACTTGTAGATTCAGCAGGACTTGCTTCAAGATTATAAAGACTTCCAGTTTCTTCCTGAAATTCCTTTAAAACTTCTCTCATATACTCTAATGTTTCAACAGTAAATTTCTTGCCAGCTTTATCAGTTATATCTTTACCCAAGAAATTTATACAAGCTTCATTCATACCATTTAAACCTATAGTAGAAAAATGATTTTTAAAAGTTCCAAGATAAGCTTTCGTATAAGGCATAAGACCTTGTTCAAGATTTCTATCAACAAGTTTTCGCTTCATTTCTAGCGAATCTTTTGCAATAGACATATAATGTTTAAGATTTTTTAAAAATTCTTTTTTAGACTTTGCTTCATAAGCTAATCTATTAACATTTATTGTAACAACTCCGATTGATCCTGTTGAATCTCCAGGAGCCCACATTCCACCAGGTCTATTCATAAGTTCTCTCTGATCAAGATTTAATCTACAACACATTGCTCTAACAGCTGATGGTTCAAGTTCTGAACCAACATAGTTTTGAAAATAAGGAATACCGTATTTTGCAGTAACTTCAAAAAGAATTTTAGCATTATCACTTTCCCAATCAAAATCAGAAGTAATATTATATGTAGGAATAGGAAATGTGAATATTCTACCTTTAGCATCTCCATCCATCATTATTTCAAGAAAAGCTTTATTAATCATATCCATTTCTTTTTGAAAATCACCATATTTTTCAGGTTTTTCTTCTCCACCAATTACAACATTATCATTTTTAAGATCTTCAGGAACAACCCAATCAAAAGTAAGATTTGAAAAAGGTGTTTGAGAACCCCATCTTGAAGGAACATTAAGCGAAAATATAAGTTTTTGTATATTTTGTTTTACCTGAGTATAATCAAGATTATCATATCTTACAAAAGGAGCTAAAAATGTATCAACACTTGAAAAAGCTTGAGCTCCAGCAAATTCCATCTGCATACATCCAATAAAATTTACCATTTGTGCAGTAACTACATCAAGATGTTTTGCAGGTTTTGCATCAACTTTATTCTCAACTTTACCAAAACCTTTTATAAGAAGATTTTTTAAAGACCATCCTGCACAATATCCAACAATACCATTAGAAAGATCATGAATATGCATAAATCCATCTTTATGAGCATTAGCTATCTGTGCAGTATATATTTCATTAAGAAGATAGCTTGATATAACTTTTCCTGAAATATGAAGCATTAAACCAGAAAACGAATACTGAGTATTACTGTTTTCATTCACTCGCCAATCAGCTTTTTTAAGATATTCAGTAATTGTTTTATCAACATCAAGCATTGCAGAACCCATTTCTCTAACTCTTGTTTGATGTTCTCTATAAAGAATATAAGCCTTTGCAGTCTTATAATGACCTTGCTCAATAAGTACTTTTTCAACACTGTCTTGAATTTCTTCAACACTTAACTTAACTCTATCAGCATATACTTTTTTAATATGATTTTTAACTTTTTCAGTTAATTCAACCGCAATCTGCTGATTTTCTCCACCAACTGATTTAGCAGCTTCAAAAATAGCATGAGTAATCCTTTCTTGATTAAAATCTACAATTTCTCCATTTCTTTTCATAACTCTCATAAAAAAATCCATTGCAACTTCCCCCCTTATTATTAAAAACTTGCAATTTCCTCTCTAAACTCATCAATACATTTAAATCTTTTATAGACAGATGCAAATCTTATGTAAGCAACCTCATCTATAACTTTTAACTTTTGCATTACAAGACTGCCGATTATGGAAGTCTCAACTTCTTTTTTACCTGTAGCAATTATTTCGTTTTCAATCTCAGTTACCATATCTTCAATCTGCTTTGTCGCAACAATTCTTTTCTGACAAGAAAACATAATACCTTTTAATATTTTATTTCTGTCAAAATCTTCTCTTTCACCATTATTTTTAATAACTCTAAGTGAAAATTCTTCAACTCTTTCATAAGTTGTAAATCTTTTTTGACAAGATTGACATTCTCTTCTTCTTCTTGTTGTATTCCCTTCATCAGTCTCACGAGAATCAAGAACTTTTGTATTCAAACCTTCACAAAAAGGACATTTCATTTATTTTCCTCAACACTATATATAGTATATCGTCAAATTCAAAGAAGAGACTTACAACAAGATATAGTATATAAAACTTTAAGTCAAAAAATTTTTTTCACCTTGAATAAGCAAGTAAATAAAGAGAAATCCTCTAAATAAATTACCTTTTCACCACCAATGACCATTGACACTTTTTACATATCATGATATTCTAATATAAGTTAATATAAAAAAAGCAGGAGGTAACAAATGGCAAAAGTTTTAAATGATAATGAATTCAACGCACTTTTAAAAAGCGAAAAAATACTGGTTGTTGACTTTGGAGCAGAATGGTGTGGACCATGTAAAATGATTGCACCAATAATAGATGAATTATCAATCGAATACAAAGAAAAAGCAACTATTGCAAAAGTAGATGTTGACAAATCACCTGATCTTTCTAGAAAATATGGTATAAGTGGAGTTCCAACTATTCTTTTCTTCAAAGATGGAGAACTTGTTAAAAATCAAGTTGGATTTCTTGACAAAGAACAGTTAAAACAACATATTGATTCATTATAATATATAGAAAAGACCAGATAAGAGTTATTCAAGTCTGGTCTTTTTTTATTTAGTTCATAGGGTTTGTAGGGTTTTAATCCCTAATCCCGTACCCCAAATTTCCCCGGTCTTGCTTTGTCATATTATAACTTCAACATAGATAGCTGACAAGTCAGCCTTTTTGAGCTTTGCTCAAGGTTTAAACCTAGTTTTACTTATAAAACTATATCGTGAGCACAGCGAACTATCTTCTTTTAGAATATCGTGCATTTATGCACTAACTTTATCAACCTATTTTATTGTAAGTGGATTAATTGTCTTTCCGAGTTTTCTAACTTCAAAATGAAGGTGAGGTCCAGTACTAACACCAGTACTACCAACCTTTGCAATAACATCACCTTTTTTAACTTTATCTCCAACATTTACAAGAAGTTTACTACAATGTCCATATCTAGTTTCGTATCCAAGAGAATGTTTTAATATAACAATCTTACCATATCCAGATTTATTACCTGAATATGTAACTACACCATCACCAGCTGATTTTATAGGTTCTCCAACTCCACCTCTTATATCAACACCGCTATGAAATAATTTGCTACCATAAATAGGATGCAATCTATAACCATAAGGAGAAGTTATTTTATTATCTAAAGGCCAAGCAAAAGGTTTACTGTTTTCTCTTTTCTTTGCAAGAAACCACTTTTCTCCAGGATAAACTTTTAATTTTTCACCGTATTTAATCTCATAATTTGAAATATTATTTGTTTCCATAATATCTTTTATACCAGTTGCGAATTTTCTTGCAATAACCCATAAACTATCACCTTTAGCAACAGTATATTCAATTCCTTCATTTTTAGAAATCTTGAGTTTCTGACCTTCAATTATTATATCAGAGCTAATTTCATTTATAACTTTAAGATCATTTAATGAAATATCATAGAGTTTTGCAATCAAAGTTAGATTTTCACCTTTTTTTACTCTATGCCATATTCCAGGTCTTTCTTTTTTTGGAGAATTTTCATCAATTACTTCAGAATTTATTTTCTTATTAGAAACTTTAAGTTGTTTTTGAGCTTGTTGAACAAAATTATTAGTTGCAGAATTTACTTTTATAACCAAGACTTCACTATTATCATCATTTTCAAGAGCAGTTCGGGTTAATACATTAATTTTTCTTTTTAAAACTTCCTTACCTGAATGTCCAATTTCATCAAAGTTAGAATTACTTTTAAACATAGTAAGAGAATCCGCCACATAAGATCTTTTATAAGAAATATAATTTTCCCTTAAAAAATTTGTGTATATAATGAAAAAGAATTGAATTAATATTCCAATTATTACAAGATTTATTATTTTATCTATAGATTTTATGACATTATTGTCCTGCATAAATCCCCCTCAAAAAAAAAGTTATTATATTATTTACTTTATCGGACTTTTTTTTGTAAAGGATTAAACTGATATTCAGTAAAAACAACTCCTGCTAGTATGAGAAATGCTCCTGTAATATTTATTAGAGAAAAAGCTTCATTCATAAATAAAAAACCCACAATACCGGCAGACAATGGTTCGATAGTATAAATAACTGCCGCTTTGTTGGGAGTAATTTTACTTTGACTAATACTTTGAAATAAAAAACACACTCCTGTCGCAAGAACACCGCATACAAAGAAAGAAACAAGCAAAAAATGTGAATATTCAACAATAAAATCACCTTTACCTATACTTTTAAATGCACTCAATAAAAACACTGTTATCAATTGCAAAAAAGTAAATCTATTAACATTATCTTTATTTACAAAGAAACTTAAAAAAACAACTTGTATACCAAAACACAAAATACAAACAAGAGTTAGCATATCGCCTTTATTTAAATAAAATTCAAAATTCCCAACTACAGAAAAAAGATATACTCCAATAACTGAAATTAAAAGACCTACAATTGATTTAATAGAAGGAATTATTTTTAACAGTATAAAAGAAAAAAATGGAACTGTAACAACAAAAAGACCAGTTATAAAACCAGATCTCACAGTAGTAGTATATTTAAGACCTTCGGTTTGAAAATAATATCCACCAAATAAAGCAAAACCAGAGAGTAAAGCACCAATAATCTCTTTTTTATTTTTTAAAAGATCTTTAAAAGAAAATCTTGCAAAAAAATATATAACCATAGCACCTATAAAAAATCTTACAGCCATAAACTGAAACACACCCATAAACTCAAGAGTTTTTTGCACAGTTACAAAGGTTGTACCCCATATTATATTAGCAACTACAAGTATAAATATATAATAATATTCTTTTTTCACTCTTTTCCTTAAAATAAAAAAACAGGCCATAAAGACCTGCTTTTGTTATAAATCAAATTTTTTAAAAAATTAATTTGTTGTATCGTTATCTTCAGGTGTAGTTGTTGGCTGAACAGGTTTAGTAGCTCTTTTTGAACTCTTAACACCAAGCTCTCTTTTTTCACCAAATTTTTTCTGGAATTTATCAACTTTACCAGCTGTATCAACAAATTTCTGTTTTCCAGTAAAAAACGGATGACAGCTTGAACAAATTTCCACATTAAATTCAGGAATTGTAGCACCTGTTTCAAAAGTTGCACCACATGCACATCTTACTTTTGCATTGGTATAAAATTCTGGATGTATTCCTTTTTTCATATTATTCACCTCTGGTTAATCATAATTTCAAGTTAATATATTATACAGAAAAATCAAAAAAAATCAAAAAAAATAATACCGCATACCTTTTTTGTCTTTTAAATACATACTGTATTTAATGCTTCGCAACATCCTCGTGAGTTAGTCTATAAATTATTTTCTTTGATTACATTATACAAAAGATTTTGATTTTTATAAAAGATTAAAAAAATATGTCTGTCAGCAATTACGAAAACTCGTTAGAAATTTTTCAATTAAAATAAAGTATGATGGATTTTCTATAAAAAAAACAAAAACGAGATCCCGGCTCAAAATAGTACCGGGATGACATTATATTAATTTTTGTTTATTTAATCAGAAGACTCAATTAGATGCAAAGCATTGCTAATTACCCCTCTCCATCTCACCCTTTCACCGCTTCTATACGCTTCACATACCGTTTTTTTATCACATAAGATCTTTAAGACTGTATTTTTTCATTATTGTATCAATACATTCATGCATTTCTACCCAAACCTTATGAGTAGAACAGTTTTCTTTATTTATACATTTATATTCATCCCTAACACATTCAACCGGATAATCGTTTCCCTCAAGTGTTTGTATTATTTCATGAAGCAAAATTGAATCAGGAGATTTTGCAAGAATATATCCACCCTTAACACCCTGTATTGTCTTTACAATGTTATTTTTTTTTAGTTTTCTCATAATTTGCTCAAGATATCTAAGAGAAATACCTGTATTTTTGGCAATTTTTGTAAGACTAAGAGGATTTTTTTCGCCATTCACAGCTAATTCAACCAGAGCTCTTGTTCCATATCTACCTCTTGTTGATATTTTCATAAAATCCTCTTCTTAAAAACTTATTTTCGATATTATAACACAATTTACAACATAATTCATCAAAAGAACTTAGTATAATTATTCAGAAATTTCAATCACTAATCGCCTATATCATAAATTCCAATACTTTTATATATTATACTAGTTCTTTTTTATTGATTTTATGTTATATTAAAACAAATAAAAAAAACAGGAAAACAATATGACAAAACATACTTTTATTGCAACAACAGCTTTCGGAATAGAAAAAGTAACCAAAATTGAACTTGAAAAACTAGGATTTGATAATTTAAAAACAACTGACGGAAAAATTGAGTTTGAAGGTGATTTTTCAGACATGATTCGTGCAAATCTTTGGTTGAGAAGTTCTGAAAGAGTATTGTGGAAAATAAAAGAATTCCCAGCAATAACCTTTGAAGATTTATTCCAAGGAATGAAAAGTATAGAGTGGGAAAATATAATCCCAGAAAAAGCTCAATTTATAGTAAATGCAAAATCTGTAAAATCTCAACTTTTCAGCCTTCGTTCATGCCAATCAATCGGCAAAAAAGCAATCGCAGAAAGATTAATGAATAAATATGAAAAAGAATGGCTTGAAGAAAGCCAGGAAATATATAAAATAATAATATCAATACTAAAAGATACAGTGACTGTATCTTTAGATACTTCAGGAGTTGGACTTCATAAACGAGGTTATAGAACAGAAAGTGCAGAAGCTCCTCTTAGAGAAACTTTGGCTGCATCTATAATTCTATTAAGCTTCTGGAGTGAAAAACGACTTTTACTTGACCCAATGTGCGGTTCAGGAACAATTCCAATAGAAGCTGCATTAATAGGTAGAAATATTGCCCCAGGACTAAAAAGAGAATTTTTATCTGAATCATGGAAGATAATACCAGAAGATTTATGGCGAAAAGAAAGGTTAAAAGCTTATGATTTGGCAAATAAAGCAGAACTCAATATATTAGGATCAGATTATGACAAAAGATCTATTGATATAGCCCAAAATAATGCAAGAAGAGCTGGAGTGGAAGATTGCATTAAATTTGAGCACAAAAAAGTTGATGATCTTTGGATAGATCAGCAATATGGAATTGTAATAACTAACCCTCCTTACGGACTTAGACTTGGAAATTTTGAAGAAATCAATTTAACCTATATATCATTTAATAAAATTTTCAAGAAAAAAACAGGTTGGTCAATTTATGTATTATCAGCAGATAAAAAATTCCCTGATTATTTCAAAAGATCAAAACCTGATAGAATAAGAAAATTATATAATGGTAAAATTGAAACTAATCTTTATCAGTATTATGGTGATAAACCTAGTAATTAATATATATAACAAAAGAGTAAAGCAGATTTTTCTACTTTACTCTTTCAAAACTTAAAAATTTCAAATTTCTTTAGACTTTAAATCTTCCAACAAGATTTTCTAGCTCATTTATATTTGAATTTACGCCATTAGTAACTTCTCTAAGTTTATCAGATATTTGCATATTTTCAGCTGATATCTGTTCAATTTCCTGCATAGCTTTAGTTATTTCAACAGAACCTTGTTCTTGCTCTTTCATAGCATTTTTTATTTCAAGACTAATATTAGAAAGATTTTCCATAGCAACAACTATTTCTTTGTTAGCTCTTTCCTCTTCTTTTGTAGCACCATTTATTTCGACAATAAGTCTAGCTACACTCTCAATCTTTCCAATAATACTTTTAAGACCTTCTCCTGCTTCATTTGCAACTTTAGAACCGATTTCAACATTAGAAGTTGCTTTGTTTATTAAATCTTCAATTTCATTAGCAGCTTCTGCCGATCTTTCTGAAAGTTTTCTAACTTCATCTGCAACAACAGCAAAACCCTTACCATGTTCACCTGCCCTTGCAGCTTCTATTGCAGCATTTAAAGCAAGTAAATTCGTTTGTTCAGAAATATCAGTTATAAGTTTTATAATATTTTTTATTTGCATAGAATTCTCTTTAATAATATTCATTGCTTTTAAAGTCTCTGTCATCTTTATACCATTGCCTTCAGCTTCACTTTGAGATTCAACCGCAACCGAGGTAGCATTCTCAGTATTAGCAGAAACTTGTTCTATAGATGCAGAGAGTTCTTCAACAGCTGCAGTAGTCTGTGTAATAGAAGAAACTTGAGAATCAACATTATCAGATACTTTTATAGTATTAACAGAAAATTCTTCAATTGCAGCAGTAATTTCACTAACACTTGAAACTTGTCTTCCTGAGCTATCTTGTATAGAAAGAGTTTGTTGTTTTAAAATATTATTTTCATCATTTAATACAATCATAGTTTTTTTAACCTTTAAAATAATATCATGTATATTTCCAACAAATATATTTGAATAATCCGCAAGAGTTTTTGTTTCATCTTCTGTATCAATTTTAACTCTTCTTGTAAGATCACCATCTCCTTCAGCAAGTTCTTTCATACCATAAACAACCATATTAATAGGTCGAACTATATTTTCAGCAATATACATAACTCCCAAAATAATAACTACAAGAACTACAATAAATATAACAACCATAATTTTTCTAACTTTATAAATATCAGCAAAAAGTTCCGATTTATTCATTGTAACCAAAACAATAGATTCTGTACCTGATAAATCAGAATATGCAAGAAATTTTTCTTCTCCCTCATGAGAATATTCAACAAAACCTCGATTATCTCTAAAAATATAATTACCAATTTCCTTCCAAGCAGGTTCATTTGTATTTTTTAAATTAACATTAAAAATCAAGGATTTATCTTTATAACTAATTAATGTACCGTTTTTATCAACCATAATCGCATAACCAGTATTGCCAATTTTCACATTATTAACAATATCGCTAAATTTATCCAAATCCAAAGTTCCGCCAATAATACCTTTAAATTTCCCATTAACAAATATTCCTTTAATAATAGGAAAAATAGCTTTTCCAGACGCTCTCGACAAAATAGGATTTCCTATATAAAGCTCTCTATAACCAGCTTTTATTTTTTGAAAATATTCCCTATCTGAAAGATTTCCCTTACTTCCATCATGGCCAAGAAAATCAGCATTTTCATCAACAATATAAACAAGACTAAAATTAGAATCTTCTTTATATTTTTTTAAATAATCAAGACTATTTTGTTTATAATCTAAAAAACCAACAATTTCATCATGAGTCGAAAGAGCTTCAATTACAGCAATTTCATGTTTTAATTCTCCTGTAATAGCAATAAGAATATTGTCTAATTCAAGATTAAGCCTTTGCTCCAAACTACTATTGACGATTTTTTCAACATTTGACTCAATAAAAATAAAAGAAGAAACAAACGCAACAAAAAATGCTATTGAAACATAAACTACCAATCTCCATTTAATACTTTTTTTTAAAAATTTCATAAATCCCCCAATAATTGGTTTCCTAGAATTTTAACAAAACCCTACTTAATCTATCATACTATCTTTATATTATTCAATTATTTCAAAGTTATTTTTTATTAAAAAATTTGAGTTTTTTTTGTTTTTATATTAAAATGTTCCACATTGTCCGAGTGGTGGAATTGGTAGACACGTATGGTTGAGGGCCATATGGTTAATAGCCTTAGGAGTTCAAATCTCCTCTCGGACACCATTATATACATCAAAACAAGTAATAAATTCAAAAATCAACCTATAAAACAAAAAATTCCAAATTTTATTTTTGGGCTACAAATATTAAAGGATAACTTGTTTCAATATTAAATGGATTTTTGTTAAAATCTTCATAAAATTTTATATTTGTGAAACCAGCATTTATTAGCATTTTTTTAATATCTTCATATTTAATCGGATTTAAAATAACTGAATTTTTAATAATTTCTTCACTTTCTTTTGATAAAAGTTCTTTTATTAAAAGTTCTTTTATTAAAAGTTCAGTGTTAAAATCTAATAATCCATCTTCTCTTATTTTATATTTTCTTTTAAATTTTACATTTTCATTATCTATTAAAGGAAGTGTATTTATATTTTGTTTTAATATTCGATCATAATTTAATATCTGACAAGAAAACACACTTTTATTCTTTAAAATATTAAATATATCATTAAAAAATTTTTGAATATACTCATTTTTGGTAATATGAGAAAGTGTATTTCCAAAACATGATATTAAATCAAATTGATTATTATCAAATAATTTACCAACATTGAGCATATTTTCACATAAAAAATTTATTTCATTATCTTTTTTTTGACAGATTTTTATAAATTCTTCATCAAGATCTAAACCTGTGCAATTGAATAATCTTTTTTTCATTTCAATACATAAACTGCCTGTAGCACAACCTAAATCAAGAAATTTACCTATATTTATTTTTTCTTCACATAAAAAATCAGCTTGTCTTAAATTGAATAAAAATATATATTCATAATAACTTGCTATTGATTTATAAAAATTCATAATACTCCTTTATTTTATTTTTATGTGTAAATGATATATCATATAAGTATAATATTTTATCATAAGGAGTTTATTATGGATATAAAAGAAATAGATAAAAATGAAATGATTGGTTTAATCGAAAAAAGTGCTGATATAAGCGAAAAAATTTTAAAACCAATATATTCTTTTCTACCAAATTTCATAGTTGAAATACTCGCTTCATTTACTCCATTTCATATTATACTAGCTTGTATAAGCAGATTTTCACTAGGAATTTTTATTGGTTGTACATTTCCTAATTTTTTTAAAAAGCATAGAATCAAAATATTACTTATTGCAATTATATCTGCATTACCTGTTCTTAAAAAAGTATTTTCAGATAAATAAACATTAAAAAAGCGTACATTTGTACGCTTTTTTTATTTTTCAAGCATAAATGGATATTTATAATCTTTTGGTGGATTAAAATTTTCTTTTATTGTACGAACACTCATCCATCTTAATAAATTAAGTTTACTACCTGCTTTATCATTTGTTCCTGATGCTCTAGCACCACCAAATGGCTGTTGACCAACTACTGCACCTGTTGGTTTATCATTAATGTAAAAATTACCTGCTGTATTTTTAAGATATTTTTCCATATATACAAGTATTTCTCTATCCTGTGCAAAAATAGCTCCAGTTAATCCATAATCAGAACCTTTATCACAAAGTTCTAATGCTTTATCAAGATTTTTTTCATCATAAATATAAATTGAAAGAACTGGTCCAAATATTTCTTCTTTCATTGTTTTAAAATCAGGCTCTTTTGCAAGAATAACTGTTGGTTCGACAAAATACCCTTTTGACTCATTGCAATTTCCACCGATTATCACTTCAGCATCTTTTGACTGTTTTGCATAATCAATATAATTTTTTATTGTATCAAAAGATTTTTTATCAATAACTGCTCCAACAAAATTAGTAAAATCACTTACATCACCTATTTTAATATCTTTTATAAATTTTTCTAATCCTTCTCTAACTTTTTTCCATATATTTGAAGGTATAAAAGCTCTTGAAGCTGCTGAACATTTTTGTCCCTGATATTCAAAAGCTCCTCTAATTAATGCAATTACAAGTGCATCTACATCGCTTGTTTCATGTGCAAATACAAAATCTTTACCACCTGTTTCTCCTACAATTCTAGGATAACAATGATATTTTGGAAGATTTTTTGCTATTGTTTCCCACATTCCATTAAAAACACCAGTTGAACCTGTAAAATGAATTCCCGCAAGATATTCATTATCCATAACTGGATTACCAACTTGAGAACCAGATCCTGGTATAAAATTAATTACTCCTGAAGGAAGTCCAGCTTCCATAAGAAGTTTCATAAATAAGTAATTTGAATATACTGCTGTTGATGCAGGTTTCCATAAAACTACATTTCCACACATAGCAGGACTTGTAGGTAAGTTTCCAGCAATAGCTGTAAAATTAAATGGAGTTACTGCAAATACAAAACCTTCTAAAGGTCTATATTCTAATCTATTCCAAGAATCCTGAGTACTTTCAGGCTGATCGCTATAAATTTGAGTTAAATAATAAGCATTAAATCTTAAAAAATCAATAAGTTCACAAGCTGAATCAATTTCTGCCTGATAAGCAGTTTTGCTTTGACAAAGCATTGTAGCTGCATTTATAGTTGCTCTCCATGGTCCTGCAAGAAGCTCAGCAGCTTTTAGAAATATTGCAACTCTATGTTCCCAAGGCATTGAAGCCCATTTTTTTTGTGCTTTCACTGCTTCATTTGCTGCAAGTTTTACTTCTTTTTCTCCAGCTTTATGATAAGTTGCTAGTATATGTCCATGGTCATGAGGACAAATACAATTATCAATATTACCTGTTTTTATCTCTTTTCCACCAATTATAAGTGGAATTTCTATTTTTGAGTTTTTTAATTCTTCAAGTTTTTTTTTCAATTCAATTTTTTCTGAACTTCCTGGAGCATAACTTAAAATTTTTTCATTTTCTGGTATTTTTACTCTAAAATAAGCATTAGACATAATAACCCCCCAATTTTTTTCAATATTATTATAACATAAATCATCAATTTTTTCTTGGGGTTTTTTAATATATAGTAAAAAAGGTCTTCTCGGGTGAAGAAGACCTTTTGATAATTCCTGTTTAGTATAGGAATAACTAACCATAGATTATATCGCCAGTTTATTCTTAGAACTTTAATTTTTTTTAGAATAAATTTAAAACAAAGTTTTAGGTTAATAGGATAAGTAATGTTTGTTGGGTTTAACCCTAGTTTTACTCGTAAAACTATATCGTGAGCCTAGCGAACTATCTTTTTGAAATCTTGCATTTTAAGTTTCAACAACATCGTGCATTCATGCACCAAATCTTTAACTAAACTCCAAATGACATGCAACAAAATGTTCAGATGACATATTTCTAATTTGCGGAGTTTCTTCTTCACATCTTTTAAAAGCATAAGGGCATCTAGTTCTAAATGCACAACCTGTTGGAATATTAAATGGACCAGGAATATCTCCTTTAAGCCTAATTCTATAGCGTTCTCTCGCTTTAGGGTCTGGAATAGGTACAGAAGACATCAAAGCCTTTGTATAAGGGTGTAGAGGATTTTTATATAAATCATGAGCTTTTGATATTTCAACAATTTTGCCAAGATACATAACTGCAATATTATGAGATATATATTGTACAACAGAAAGATCATGAGCAATAAATAAAAAAGTAAGTCCAAGTCTATCCTGTATTTCTTTCATAAGATTTAAAACCTGAGCTTGAACAGATACATCTAGTGCAGATACAGGTTCATCTGCTATTATAATAGATGGATTTAATGCTAAAGCTCTTGCTATTCCAACTCTTTGTCTTTGTCCACCCGAAAACTCATGCGGATATCTATCAATAAGAGTTTTTTCAATTCCAACATTTTCAAATAATTCTATAACTTTATCTCTTCTCTCATTCTTATTACCATATTTATGAACAATAAGCGGTTCCTCAACAATTTTTGATACTTTCATTCTAGGATTAAGAGATGCATAAGGATCTTGAAATATCATCTGAAGATTTTCTGCAATATATTTTCTTTGATTTTTACCTTTAGATATATTTACAGATTCATTTTTTGAAAAATCATTATATATAATATCACCTGAATCAGGTTTGTATATATTGATTATGCTTCTACCAGTTGTGGATTTGCCACAACCTGATTCTCCAACAAGACCGAGTGTCTTACCTTTTATAAGATCAAAAAATATTCCATCAACAGCTTTTACATAATCTTTTTTTCTGCCGAATACACCACCATATACAGGAAAGAATTTTTTTAATGCCTGTACACTTAATATTATATTATCTTTTTTATATTGATCAAAAGTTTTCATATTTTCATACTTTAAAACATCTTGCATAATGACCTTTCTTTATTTCTTTTAATTGTGGAACTATTTCTTTACATTTTTCATCTGCGATTTCACATCTTGATGCAAATGGACAACCTGAATGTTTGGTAAATATATTATCTATATTACCAGAAATATTGTATAATTTCTCATTTTTATCCATATCTATACGAGGAACTGATTTTAAAAGTCCAATTGTATATGGATGCAAAGGATTTTCAAATAATTCTTCAACACTACATTCTTCCATAACTTTACCACAATACATAACAGTAACTCTATCACATATTTCAGCTACTACACCAAGATCATGTGTTATAAACAATAAAGTTCTTCCTTCTTTTTTTGATAATTCAACTAAAAGTTCTAATATTTGAAGCTGAATTGTAACATCAAGTGCTGTTGTAGGCTCATCAGCTATTAAAAGGTCAGGATTGCAAGATAAAGCCATAGCAGTCATAACTCTTTGTCTCATTCCACCTGAAAAATTATGTGGATAATCATTTAATCTACCTTCAGCTTCAGTTATACCAACTTTTTTTAATATATCACATGCTTTTATTCTAGCTTGTTTTTTTGAAATTTTCTGATGAAGCACAATAGCTTCTATAATCTGTTCTCCAATACTTAATACTGGATTTAATGATGTCATAGGTTCCTGAAATATCATAGCTATTTCATTACCTCTTATCTTCCTCATATCTTCTTCTAAAATAGAAAGTATATCTTTTCCTTTAAACTCAATTTCCCCACTAATTATTTCACCGTTTTCAGGTAATAATCTTAAAATAGAAAGTGCTGTTACAGTTTTTCCAGAACCTGATTCTCCAACTATTCCGTGAATTGTTCCTTTTTTTAAATAAATATCAAAAGAATCTACAGCAAGTCCTTTTTTATCACCAATAGTAAATTGAGTTTTGAGATTTTTTATTTTAAGTATATTTTCCATTAAAAATATTTTTCCTTAAAATTTTTTATATTTTTTTTGAAATATAACTCAAAATACATAATTATAAAATTCAGAAAAATAAGAAAAATACCTGGAATAAAAATTAACCACCAAGAAGAAAGAATATTTTCTCTAGCCTGCAAAAGTATATTACCAAAAGATGGTTCTGGTTGCATGAATGTAAAACCAAGATAACCTAATGTAACTTCTGCTAGAATTATAAGTCCTAAAATATGAAAAAACATTGTAAAAAAAACACTGAATTTATCATTATTACTTAATTTAAAATTTAAAGATTTCAAAAAAAATAATATATTTATTGAAAAAACAATACCTGATATAAGATAAAAGTTATGAAAATCAGAAAAAAGTAATATTAACAAAAGTATAAACATATTAAATGGAAATACAATCCATATATTTATAATATTCCATATAAATTTTTTAAATAAAATAAATATAAATAATCCTATGGAAATAGATATTAAAGAACCTTTAATACCAGTTATAAGCGAGTTGTAAAGAGCTTTAATAATTCTAAATCTCATATCTCGACCAAGACCATCTGTTCCAAATATATATTGGGAATTTGGTGCTTTTAAAAGATTTTCTATATCTGTAGAATATACAAGTCTTTCATTAATAATAAATGGTAAAATTAATATAAAAACAAGTATTAGCATTAATATTGTCGTTATTATAGTAGATTTATACTTCATATTTATACTTCCTCAGAATAAAATTTATAATCTGATTTATTGTGAATATAAAAATTGGAACATAAACAGAAAAAACAAATAAAACTGGCATATCCTGCGTTTTAAGTGAATTGTAAAAAAGCATTCCCGAACCTGGCCATAAAAATATGTTTTCTATCAATAATTGAATTGATAAAATAGATGGTATTATAAATCTTAAATCACTTAAAAATTTAAGTGAATATTCTTTTATATTTTTTATTTTCTCAAGTCTCATTACAAATATAGAGAAAAAAAACAGTGTTAAACAAAAAACTGGTAAAAAAGCATGCATAAACATATCAGATAATTGAGCAAATAAACCTAACTCCTCAAAAAAAGGAGATACTTTACCAGCTATTGGAAATATATGATTTTTTATTGATAAAAAATATATTATTACTATTGAAAATAAAACAAGTGAAATTCTAGTCATAAAAACTAGAAATATATTTAATGTTTTTTTAGCTATATGTTTTTTTAAAATAAAAAAACTTACTATATATACAAATACAATAGAAGTTAAAAAAAGATAAAGTGAATTTAATATTTTTGTATAATAAATTTCTTTAATATTAATAGTATTACCATAATAACTATTATTAAAATCAAATATTATTACTTTTTTTAAACTCTCAAATGTATTTAAAATAAAACCTTTATTAAACAAATATTCATTGCTAAACCTTTCCATATTATTAACATCATTTATTATTTTGGGAGTATTTGCTTCATTTAAACGATATTTTAAACCAAAATAAAATATTGAATTAATAATAATAAAAATTAAAAATATCCTAGCAATATATTTTGTTATTTCTTTTAAAATAGATTGTTTCATAAAAAACCTCATTAAATTCTATGAATAAATGCTTTGTATTTTAATAAACTACAGTTCTATAATTAACATACCATTCATGAATATCATTCAAGCCAAATTTGTCAGTATTAATACCTTTTATCTTTTTATTTGCTCCTCCAAGTATATCATCCACATAAAGAAAAGTATAAGGATAATCATTAACAATAAGAGAATGTATTTCATGATAACATTCTTTTCTAATATCTCTATCAAAAGTAGTTCTAGCTTTATCCAAAAGTTCATCAACTTTTATATTTTTATAAGAAACAAAATTCAAAGGTCCTTTTGAATGAAATGCACTGTAAATATCATCAGGATCATTTCCAAGATCCCATCCTATTATAACAGCATCAAACTTTTTAACTAAGACAAAATCTGAAAGAAGTGAATTCCATGATAAAGAAATAATATTAAGTTGAACTCCAATTCTTTTTAAATTTCTTTTTATAAATTTAAGAGCCATATTTCTAATAGGTTCACTTACATCTACAACAGCATCAAATTCAAATTTTTTTCCATCTTTATCTAAAACGCCATCACCATCAGTATCTTCCCAACCTTCTTCTGAAAGAATCTCTATAGCTTTTGCCTGTTCATGAGGCAAAGCTGTTATTTCTGGATTATTTGCCCAAGAATTAATATAATATGGACCTTTTGCTATTTCACCATAACCTTCTAAAACACCTTTTATAATTTCATCCTTGTTTATACCAAGAGATAAAGCTTCTCTAATCCTTTTATTATCAAAAGGTGGTTTTAAATTGTTATAAGCAAGAAACATATAATGTTTACCACTATATCTCAAAGGAGTAATAAATTTTTTCTTTTCATTATCCATAAGAGATGAGAATTGAGTTGCAGTAAGTTCTGCTATATCATTTTTTTGAAGCAATGTATCTAAAAAAACTATACTTTGTTCTGGATTTATAGAAAAAATCATTTTATCAATATAAGCAGGTCTTCCGTGATAATTTTCCCATGAATGAAGAATTATCCTTTCATCAGAAACCCATTTTCCAAATCTATATCTACCTGTACCAACAGGTTCTCTGTTTTCTTTAGCTTTTACAAGTTCTGATGGACTATTGTATTTAGAAAATATATGTCTTGGAATAATTGGAACAGTCCATATATCAAGAGTTCTAGCATATGGTTGTTTATAAGATACTTTTATTTGATAATCATTAAGAACTTTAAAATCACTAATATAATCAAAAACTGGATAATGTTGACTAATATTGCCACTATCATCAGAATAATCTTTGAATTTCATAATTGTATCATAAGTGTATTTAACATCATAAGCATTAAACATCATACCATCATGCCATCTGACATTTTTTTTGAGATGAAATATTATTCCCATTCCCTGATCTGTAAATTCCCAGTTTTCAGCAAGTACACCTATAATATCATCTTTTTCATATTTAATAAGTCCTTCATAAATCATTGATGCTACTTTAATTGAAGTAACATCATTCATAAGTAAAGGGTTTAATGTAAGAGGTTCTCTTGTTATTGCATAAACAATATATCCTCCATTTTCAGGAACAATCTCTGCCTCATTTTTTTTAATAATGTTATTTTTATTATTAACTTTTTTATTATTATCGCAACCCAAAAAGGACATAGCCATAATTATAAGGAATAAGAGCAATAAACAAATTCTACGCATTTTTCCCCCTACTTATACTTGATACTGTTTTCTGGAACAAACCATTTTTCAAAATTATAAAAAAGACTGTTTCCTTCAATTTTAATTCCTTTGAATCTTTTTTCTAAAACAGTAAGACTATCTTCTGAAACAAGAAAAGTGTAAGGCTGATCATCTGCTATAAGCTTATGAACCTCCCAGTATTTTTGTTTTCTATCTTCCTGATCAAATGTAAATCTTGCCTGTTCAAGTAAATTATCAACTTTTTCATTTTTATATCTCATAAAATTAAATGAAGTAGGATGTTTTTCATTTGGAATATTATCAGAATGCCAAATATTGTAAATATCAGGATCCATTCCAAGACTCCATCCCAAAAGAACTGAATCATAATCACCTATATCCTGAAGATGCAAAAAATTACCCCATTCTTCAAGTTTTGTCCTACATTCTACACCAATTTGTTTCCAATAATCACTAATTATATTAACCATATATTCCCGAGTTTTATTACCATTATTTGTCATAAGTTCAACAATAAGTTTTTTTCCTTCTTTGTCAAGTATTCCATCACCATCTGAATCAATCCAACCGTTTTTGGCTAAAATATCTTTTGCTTTTTTTATACTAAATTCCAAAGGCATAAGGTCATTATTATATGCCCATGAAACTATAGGAAAAGGTCCTGTAACTCTTTTAGCCATTCCATAAAAAACATTATCGATAATTGAATTTACATCAATCGCAATTCCTAGAGCATTTCTAATTTCAACATTATCAAAAGGAGGTTTATTACAATTATAAGCTACATAAGAATAGTAATTTGAACTTGGAAGCTGATAAACTTTAAATCTTTCATTAAATTCCTCAGTATTAATCTGTTTTTTGTATTGATCAGGTGTCATTGGCATATAATCAAGTAGTCCATTTTTTAAATCTAAAAACTGTTGAGATTTATCAGGAATTATCTTTATCATTACTTTGTCAAGATATGGTCTTCCTTCAAAAAACTTTTTATTACTTTCCAAAATTATATACTCATCAGCACTCCATTGACTTAAAACATAAGAACCAGTACCAACAGGTTTTCTATTGAATTTTGAAGTTGTAACATCTTCATTTTCAAGAATATGCTTAGGAACAATATCCATCATCCATGATTCCAAAGCAGGTGCAAATGGTTTAAAATATTGAACTTTCACTTTATATCTATCTATTATTTCTACAGATTTTATCATATTATAATCAGATCTTCTAGGAGAACCAACATCAGGATCAACAATTTTTTGATAAGTAAACAAAACATCCGCAGATGTAAAATCCACACCATCACTCCATTTTATATTGTCTTTAATATAAAAAACAATATCATATCTGCTATCTACAAAAACAACACAAGGATTTAATTTTAACCATTTTTCCTTTTCACTATTATCAACATCATTGTTATATATAACTTCAAGAATTTTATTTTCCTCACAATCTATTCCTTTATAATAATTTATTGTATTAACGCTAGAAAAAACACTTTTATTCTCATTATATAATTTTTTTAAAAAATCTGTATTTTTATCACTTTCATTATCAATATGAACCATAAGAATATTTTTATTTTCGATAAATTCCCATTTTTCTGCCATATCAGGTATAATTTCTCTTTTTGGACTATATTTTATAAGACCGCTAAAAACATAAGAAATAATATCACCAGAAGCACTATCTGTATAAAGCAAAGGGTTTAAAGTCACCGCATCTCCAATAGAAGCATATACAAAAGTATCTCCATAAACAGGTTCTTGAAATTCTCCTGTTTCATTGCTTTTTTCGTCTTTTTTCTCTCCGCAACCACAAACAAAAAAAGCAAAAAAAACAATTAATAAATAATTTATTATTTTTATTTTCATTTTCAGCCCCTCAAAAATTAAAACAAATTGAAAAATATTAAAATATATAGTTTAAAAAAAATTTCCCAAAGAAAATATACCAGAAAAATTGGAATTTTTCAAAAGATGTGTTTAATAAAAAAAAAGGCAGGAATAAAATCCTGCCTTTTTAAAATTTATAAAAATAAATTTATTTTAAAAGATTGACCTGATTAACAATAGCCATAAGATCAGAATATACTTCTGGTCTTTCAGAAGCTCTTTCATTAACTAGTTCATTAAGTTCTTTATCACCAAGTTCGATACTTCTGATAATGTTTTTAGCATAAGCTTCTTCATTTTCAGTATTTATTGAATTTTCAAAATTTTGAACAATAGCAACTGCATCTCTGTTTCCATAATAAGCCTGAAGAAGTTCATCCCAAGCAGTATTTTTAGCAAATTCAGTATAAATATAATGTGATTTATATTCATGTGATTTTGGAGCATAAATAGCAAGTCCATTAGAATTTTTAACTTTATCTGCCTGCCACATTGAAAGAATAACACTTGAATTTACAGCATCTATAACACCATTAGCTGCAACTTTAACTGAATTGCTTGAAGAATTATCTTTTACAATCTGTGCAAAGTGAATAAGATCTTTATAAAATGAATAAGCATAACTCTGAGCTCCAGTCATAGCTTTTCCAAATGCAACAAAATCATTTGATTTAATAATAGCTGCTGCAAAAGCATCTATAGCTTCTTGAATTCTACCAACTTTAGCTACATAAGATGAAGCCTGAGTACAAGTGCTTGGTCCCCACCAGTTTGACTGACCTTCATAAGATGCCATATAAGCTTCAACAAGTTTTCTTGAAATAACAGCTGTACTTGCAGTTGGATTATCAACAATAGCACCCATAGCACCAACATAATCCCAACCATCTCCAGGTTCGGTTTCTTCAGAAGCAACAAGAATATCAACTGTTTCTTCCATTTGAGCCTGAATTTCTACCATTCCCATAAGACAAGCATCAAAAGCAACAATATCAACTTTTCTACCAATATGTGCAGCCATTCCATCAGCAGCTTTTTTCATACCAATAGAATCAATATGATTACCTGATTGATCATCATAAGAAATACCTTTAACTGCTTGTATTTCACCTTCTTTTACCCAACCAGCTCCATGATTCCAATAAACATAAAGATATCTATTTGCTGGATAATTATCAGCTCCCCATTTAAAAAAATCAACAGCTTCTTCCCATGAACCCATATCAACTTCACCACAATCCATAACAACCTGTGATCCAATAGTTGATAAATTGTTTTTAGTTACATAATATCTTTTAGTACCAGTCCAATTACCATTTGAAGTATCATAACCTTCAGCTCTGTCTAATTGTACAAGTATGTTGACATTTTCATCTGATCCAATTTTTTCACATTCTTTAAGATCTGCAATTCCAAATCTTTCAAGATTGTTATCAGCATTAAGAAATACCATAACAGTCCATTCTTTTGTTGCTGCAAATGAGTTAGTTGCTAGAATAGCAATTGCGAGTAAAACAAACATTACTTTTTTCATAATTTTCTCCCTACTATATACTTTTTGGCTTCAGAATACGATTTTACTCTGCTTTTTTTAAGCAGAAACGTTTCTGCTAGCACTGATTGAAATAATTATAAAGGATATTTTTACATTTTACAAGATTTTTTTTAATTTATATTTCACTAAACCCTTATCTTCTTCCTATTCACTATATCACGCTTTATCTGTCACAGTTTCATCTGTCACGCTTTTTGTACTTTTTTTCCAGCTTCACCCTTTCACTACTTTAAAACAGATCCCGGCTCAGAATCATACCGGGATGACAGCCTAAGAAACTGTGACTGCAATTTATTCTACGAAAAAATTGTTTGTGACAAGAGTCTTCGACTCTCCGGTGACAAAATAACTTTGTTTTTTATCACGCTTTGTCTGTCACGCTTTTAATTAACTTTATAATGAAAATGCCATTTTAAATATTCGTTTACAACTGCTAAAACTTTATTAGCTCTATCACCATAAATTATTTTTTTAATATCATAATCCCATCTTAATACAAAATCAATATCTTTAGTAACCTGACTTGAAACTCTAAAAGTTCCACCTTCACAACATTCTCCAATACAATTAGTACAATAAAGTTGAGATTCTTGAATATTAATAAGATATTCATCGGATTTTTCATTTTTACAAATACAAGTTCCAAAACAAGGATAATGTCCTAAAAGATATAAAAATTTAAGAATAAAAGAAGAATAAATAAAATCAGTTTCAGTTATAGAATTGATTTCAATAAATGTTAAAAAATTTGATAACATAATAAAAAGTTTTATATTTATATAATCATCAGGAACAAGTCTATATATTATACCTGCAAATTTACAGGCTAAATCATAACTTTCATAAGAATTTACAGTAAAATGTTTTTCTAAATCAGCAGATTTTATCGAATAAAGACTTTTGCCTTCTCTTAAAATAAATGAAGTTTTTGAAAAAAGCATAATTGCTTCTCTATCATGGGATTTGAAAGTTTTTACACCTTTTGCTGCTAAAGCGATTTTGCCCGCTATATCTGTATAAATTACAATTACTTTATCTTTTTCTTTAAGATCATGAGAATTTATAACTATACCTTTACAGTTTAATTCCAACTGCCTATATCCTTTTTCATCTTTTCGATAATTGTAGGATCATTAAACCATTTTTTACTAACTTTAACCTGAAGTCTAATAAATATTTGTTTTTGGAAAAATTCTTCAAGTTTAATTCTTGTTCTTTGTGAAAGTTTTTTTATTAAACTACCACCTTTACCGACAACTATGCCTTTTTGAGTTTCTCTTGCTACATATATAGTTCCTTCGATACGAATGATTTTTTCTTCTTCTTTCATTGAATCTATATCAATATATATTTCATGAGGTATTTCATCTTTTAAAACACTTAAAGCAGTTTCTCTTATATATTCCTTTACAATAAATCTTTCGCTTCTATCTGTCATATATTCTTGATTATAATAAAATTCTTCAACTTCTGGAATTTGAGCAATTATCTTTTCTTTAAGAAAATCAACTCCTTTTCCTGTAGTAGCTGATATTGCACTAAAATCCCATCCTTTTTCTTCAGCTATTTTTTTCCATATTTTTTTACCAAGATCACTTTCATCTATTTTATTTAAAACCATAAAAATATTTTTTTTATCTTTAAGCAATTCAAAAAGATCTTCATAATCCTGCGGGAAATCTTTTTGATCTATCATAAAAAGCACAATATCAGAATCTTTTAAACCATCATTGATTTCTGTAATCATTTTTTGTTGAAGTGAATTTTTTGGCTGTAAAAAACCTGGTAAATCCTGAAATATTATTTGAATATTTTCACTATTGTATATTGCAAAAATTCTTTCTCTTGTTGTCTGAGGTTTATTTGAAGTAATACAAATATGTTCGCCAATATATTTATTTATTAAAGTAGATTTCCCAACATTCGGTTTGCCAATTAATCCAACATATCCAGCTTTTTTCATATTTGCAAATCACCTTCGTCACATATTGATATCCATAGCCTTTCACCTGCAAGTGTAACTATTTTTCCGAAATTGTCAAAATAATTTATTTTCCCATTATCTTCCTCTATCCATAAACCATTTATAAAAGAGTTTCCATTATATATAACTGCTTTTCCAAATTGTTCAAAACCATTTTCTAGCCTTATTATAACATTATCTGACCAAGTCTGAGTATTTTTGCTTAATATATTATATTTACCATTATGCCATACAAATTTTATATCTTTGGCAATAAATGATTTTCCATTTTCCCATAAAGCAGGTCTTTCTACTTTAAAAAACGTAGATTTTACAAATTCATCAACCATACTATTTTTATATTTATTATACTCAATAAATTCTTCTGTTATATTAAAATCATTTTGTTTATCACCTTTTGAAAGTATAAGTATATTATTTGAATTAGCATTATGTAATACAGAAATAAAATCATCATTTATAGTTATATTTTGAGTGATTTTCATATTTATATAATCAGATTTTTCTTCAATTATTTGTTGTTCTATAATCTGTTCTAACTTAGGTTCTTCTTCAATTTCTTTTTCTATATTTTTTGGTTTTTCTTCGGCAAAACTTATAAGATTACCATTGTTTGAAAATAAAATATTTTCTTCTTTTTTTTCAATTGCATACATTATTTTATTGAAATTTTTATCAAATTTTCTATATGAAATTCCAAGAAGAAGTTTATCTGACCATTTAGAAGAATATTTTTGTTGTATTTCATTAAGAAATTCATCTTTTGTATTTGATATATTATTTTTTACTTTAAAAACATCATCTGAATCATTAACATCAGAAATAATTATTGGAAGGTCTTTTAATTTTTCAGTGTATTTTTCAGCTATTGTCATATATTCAGCATTTTTTATAGTATAACCTGAAAATAAAAATCCAAAAGTCAATATAATCAATGTTAAAAAAACTTTTTTTTCATTTTGTGTCATTCAAAATCCTCCGAATCACTTTTTACAAGAAAATCTTTTTCTTCATCTTCTGGTGAAAGTACTCCACCTGAAACAATTATTTTCATTGCTTCTTCCATAGTGATATTAATTTCTATTATTTCACTTTTCGGCAAAAAGACGAGAAATCCTGAAGTTGGATTCGGGGTTGTTGGTACAAATATTGAAGTTAATTTTTGATTAAGTGTTTCATTAACTATATTAGGAGCATCTGTTGATACAAAACCTATTACCCAGCATTCTTTTCTTGGATATTCAAGCAATACAACTTTATTGAATACTTCTTTTTTATTTTTACTCATAAAATCTAAAAGTTGTCTAACCGCTGTCATAATGTTTTTAGCAAGAGGAATTTTAAGAAGTAATTTTTCAACAAAGAAAAATAATTTTTCACCAATGAAATTTCTTGCAACAACACCAGAAAAGATAATCATACCGATTGTAAATATAAAACCCAGACCTGGAATCTTATATCTTAAAGTTTTATTTATATATGCAGCAATAAATCCTGAATCAGCCCATGTAAATATTGTAACTAAAACATATATTGTCAATGCAGATGGTAAAAGAACAATAAGACCTGTAAAAAAATAAGTTTTAGTATATGACCATAGTTTTGATATAAAACCGATGAAAAGAATTTTCAATCCTGTAAAAAAAACTTTAGTCCTCTTCTTCAGCATTATTATCCTCATCTGAATCAATAATATTCATAAGAACAGTTCCTATGCTATTATTGTTTTTTGAAATTATTGTAAATACACTGCCATTCCAAACTATTTCCTGTTTTTCTCTTGGTATTTCTCCAGTTATATTTTCTAAAAATCCACCTAGAGTTTCATAATCCTCATCAACAGGAATGTTGAGATTATATTTATCATTTAATTCTTCAACCGAATATACTGCATCTATTAAAATTGAACCATCTTTATTTCTTTTTTCAAAAACAACATCAAAATCATATTCATCATGTATTTCACCAACTATTTCTTCAATTATATCTTCCAAAGTAACAATACCTGAAACCTGTCCATACTCATCAATAACAACTCTAATCTGTTCTTTGCTTTTTTTCATTTCATCAAAAAGCTCATCTATCTTTTTTGTTTCTGGAACAAATTTTATTTCTCTAACATATTGTTTTAAAGTATTTCTAGGAGTTTCTCTTTCATCATGAACTATATCAAGTGCAAATACAAAACCTTTAATATCATCTATATTATCAGCATAAACAGGAATTCTTGAATAACCATGTCTTTCAACAGTACTAATTAAATATTCATAATCAGTGTCTACCGGTACAGCAACAATGTTGATTCTTGGTGTCATTATTTCTTTTACTGATGTAGCTGCAAGATCAAATATACCTTCCATCATTTTTTTTTGTCCTGGTTCTAAAGCACCTGATTTATCACTTACTGATATAAGATGTTCAATTTCATCTTTAGATTCTAAAAGACCTTCTTTTTGAAATTGAGGCATTATAAACTGTATAAAAAAATTCATCATTTTTGCTGGAATTATAAATATATAATATGCTATATTCGCTGGTAATGAGCATTTGTAAACTAAAGTATCTGCTTTTTGCCTAAAAATTTCTTTAGGAAGTATTTCACCAAAAAGTAATATTATAGGAGTTATTACAAGACCTGACAAAATTATAGAACCATATTTATTACCGAATTCATTTATAAAGATTGGTAAAAATACATTTGTTGCAATAATAGAAATACCAATGTTTACAATGTTATTACCTATCAAAATAATAGTTAAAAATTGTTCTATATTAGAAACAACACTATTTACAAACTCAGCGTTCTTTTCACCATTATCGTTTTTTTTCTTTAATGAAATTCTATTAAGTGAAACCATACCAGTTTCCAGTCCGGAAAAAAAACCACTCAAAACAAGCATTAATAATGTAATTACAATCCAAAAACTAATCATTATAAACGAATTTCCTTTTTCAATATTTTAACTTTTTCTATTCTATTTCCTTCCATTTTTAAAACAAAAACATCGAATTCTTCATTTTTTATAATATCATTTTCTTCTGGAATTCTACCAAGTCTATTCATAATAAAACCACCTATACTATTAAAACCAATATTTTCAGGTATTTTAAGATCTAAAAGTTCGTTAATATCATCTATATGCATTTTAGCATTTACAATTATAGTATTATTATCAAAAAATTCATATTCTTTATCAATTTCATCATATTCATCATGAATCTCACCGACAAGCTCTTCAATAAGATCTTCCATAGTAACAAGACCTTCTGTTCCACCATATTCATCTGCAACCATAACAATATGAGTTTTATTAATCTGCATAAATTTAAGAAGTGAACTTGCAGTTTTACTTTCAGGTACATAAAAAGCTGATCTTAAATATTGTTTTATATTTGTAAGTTCTTTTAAACCTGCAAGATACGGTAAAATATCCTTTACATATAAAATTCCAAGTATATTATCAACATTGCCTTCATAAACTGGAATTCTTGAAAACTGTTCTTCTCTAATCAAACGAGCTATTTCAATAATTGAAGTATTTACATCTATACATGTCATATCTATTCTTGGCGTCATTATTTCTTTAACATCTGTATCTGAAAATTCAAAAACAGATCTTAGCATATCTTTTTCATCCTGTTTTATTATACCTTCTTCATTACCCATATCAATTATTGTTTTTAATTCTTCGGAACTTATAGAACTTTCAGTCGTATATTCATTCATCTTTAAAATTTTAAGAAATAGATTTACTATTTTAAGAAATATTCTGCTTATAGGATTTAATATAAATACAAAAAAGCTCATAAATGGAGCTGATATTACAGAAAAAGTCTCAGCTGTATTTACAGCAATAAGTTTTGGAGTTATTTCGCCAAAAAATAATAAAAGTAAAGTCATTATAACACTAGATGCAATATTTCCTTTTAATATACCAAATTTATTTATAAAAAACTCAGTAGCAAGGACTGTTGCAAGTATATTAACAAATAGATTTATAAGAATAATAGTTATAAGAAGTTTTCTAGGTCTTTCTAAAAGATATATAAGAAAATTATTTTTCTTTTTTTTTCTAAGTTTATTAAGCTTAAATTTGTTCAAAGAAAAAAATGCTGTCTCACTTCCTGAAAAATAACCTGAAATAAGTATCAGGATAGCAATAAAAATCAGACTCAGATAATCCCCGTCTTCCAACTGGAAAGTTTCTCCTTATAAAAATTTTTTTAATAACTCTTCTTGATGTTCAAACATAATCTGCTTTTCACTATGTATAGCATGATCAAAACCTAGAAGATGTAATACTCCATGTATTATAACACGAATTAGTTCTTCTTTAAAGTTAATTTTATTATTTTCTGCATTTTCCTCAACACAATCTATACATATTATAACATCACCAAGTAATTTTTGAGAAAACTCCGAAAAATCACCTTCTTTTAATGGAAAAGAAAGAACATCTGTAACACTATCAATCTTTCTATAATCATTATTTAACTTTTTTATAGTTTCTTTATCGACAAAAGTTATATCAACAATCATTTTTTCTGAATATTTTATTCTTATAGTTTGCTGTATTATATCAACAATAAGATTTTCATCAATTCCAGTTTTTAAAGTAATATCTTCATCTATCTCTACATAAAAATCATAATTATCATCATACATAGAATATTTCCCCAATTATTTTAGTATTTTTTGACCAACAATTTCAGTATCAGGATATTCAATTCTTTTATGAAACATCTGTAAAAGAACTTTTGAAAAAACATTTCTCACTTTTTCAATTTCTTTTAAGGTAAGATTACATTCATCAAACTGTTCATCTATAAATTTATCATTAGTTATTTTTTTTATAAGATTATCAATAGAAGACGGTGTTGCAGTTGTAAGACTTCTTGTTGCAGATTCAATCGAATCCGCTATCATTACAAGAGCTGCTTCTTTTGTTTGAGGTTTTGGACCAGGATATCTATAAGAGCTTTCTTTAATAGAATCTCCAATCTCAACTTTAGCTTTATCATAAAAATATTTAACCATTGTAGTTCCATGATGTTGTTGTATAATATCAATTATTTCTGCTGGAAGATTATGTTTTTTAGCAATTTCTACACCATCTTTTGTGTGAGATATTATAATTATAGCAGAAAGATTCGGAGAAAGATTATCATGCTGATTATCTTTACCCATAAGATTTTCAACAAAAAAGAATGGTCTTTTAATTTTACCAATATCATGATAATAACCACCAATTCGAGCTAATAAAGAATCTGCTCCAATTTCTATTGCGGCAGCTTCTGCAAGATTTGCAACCATTATAGAATGATGATATGTACCAGGTGTTTGTTCAAGAAGAGTTTTTAATAATTCATTATTAAGATCTGTAAGTTCAAGAAGTCTTATAGCAGAAGTAACTTTAAACATTTTTTCAAAAACAGGCATTGTACCAAGTGCAAATATTATAGAAAATGCACCATTAAAAAAACCATGTAAAATATCTCTTAAAAGAAATTTTATATCTTCCTCTAAAGTATAAAATTTAAGATTAAGAAAATGCAAAGCAATAATAAGACAAATATTAGTAATAATAAGATAAAGACCTGATAAAAGCTGCTCAGCTCTGGTTTTAGAACTCATAATTGTATAAACTGATACAATACTGCCAATAATAGATATTACAACAAAATTTATATCACCTAAAACAAGTCCGCCAACAACTGAAAGCATTGAACTTAAAAGAATAGCAAATTTACTATCTACTACTAAAGATACTAGCATTGCAATAGCTGCTATAGGAAGTAAATATATAGAAAATATAGATAATTTTTGCGTAGAAATAAAAATATCAACTTTAGATTTTAAAATAACATCATAGAATTTAAATCCTGTTATAGTAAAAAAAGCAATTAATTCAATAAACATAACTAAAGGTTCTTCAGCTAAAATATCAGCATTAAAATGATGAAGATACAATATCAATATAAGAGAAAAAAATATAAACAAAAGCAGAAATCCAATAAGTCGCTGATAAAAAATTCTACTTTCATTGAAATAACCAGTTTTTCCAAGCAATGCTATAGAATTATCATCAAGTATATCTCCTTCTCTAACAATAATCTCACCTTTTCTAATAAATCTTTCAACTGGTCTTATGCTATTTTTTAAATTTCTAACTAATTTTTGAGTTTTTTCTTCATCATAAAAAAAATTAGGTCTTACAAAATTTATAAGAATTCTTTTAACAATTCCTTTTTCTTCATCAGATAATCCTTCCATTTTTTGAATTTTCCTAGAAACAGCGTCAAAAATTGCAGAATGTTCTTCTTTTTTGTAACCACCATCAAGAATATTATTTGCAAGATCAATTATTACTGGTTTTATCTGAGCAATTCTGTATCCTTCAAATTTTTTTAATGATTCAGCAAGATCAATAAGCCGTTTATCATTGGATAATACAGGTCTTTTTTCCTCAAAAACAAGCAAAAATTCTTTTATTTCACTTAAAACTTCAGGTTTTATATTAGTATCTTCTGTATATACTTTTTCAATTCTATTTTCAGCTTCTCTTTCAATTCTACTCGTAGCATCTTTATCAAAAAATTTTATATCTCTTGGAGCTTTAATATTAACAGGAACTACATCACCATTATTTATATTTCCAATATGTAAAAAATCATAAGATACTATAATAGCAGAAAATAAAACACATAAAATAAGACCTGTCATTTTTCTAAGCAAACTATAGTTAATATTTACATTTTTTATTTTTTCATTAAACTTCATTCAATTTATCCAGTATTATTTTTTTAAACTTTCCCTTATTATAATCAGAAAATACTTTTGTAGCAATATTATCATTACCTTTAATACTATATTTTTTTTCAAACTCAATTAAAAACTCCGAAAAATGTTGACATTTACCAAGTAAATATCCATCAGTTAAAATTTTTTGACCTTTTTCTTCTATATTATTCCAAAAAAACTCAAGAACTTCTGAATAACCTATTCTTGAAGCATCTACACAGTTAATAACAGCTAATTTATAAATAATATCTTCATCATCAACCTCAGGATATAAAACTCCCGGAGTATCCATTATTCTAAGATTTTCATAAGTAATCCACTGTTCACTTCTTGTAACTCCAGGTCTATTTGCAATTCGAAGCTTTTTTTTACCAGAAATTTGTTTTATAAGTTGTGTTTTACCAACATTTGGCATTCCAGCTATCATTACAAAAGATGATTTGTTTTTAAAACCATAATTTACTAATTTATCAATATTATTTACAGATATAGCTTTAATATTATTAAAAAGATCAGCAATACTCTTACGATTTAATGCTGAAATAAAAAATACATCTTTTCCATAAAATTTATTTTTAATTTCATTAACAATATCATTATCAACAAGATCACATTTATTAATAACAAGAAAATGTTTTTTATCGGGAATTTCATCAAAAATTCCTGAAGCACTTGAAATAGGTGCTCTAGCATCAATTATTTCAATTAAAATATCTATTTTTGGAAATCTAGCCCTGATCTTTTGCCTTGCAGCCTTAATATGACCAGGATACCACGATAATTTATTATCCATTATAATTCCTTTAAAAAATAAAGAAAGTTAGAAAGTTTAAGGAGTTTTGGGTTAAAACCCTGACCCTTTCATTTTTCCCGAGTTTTAAATTTTTAATTTTTCCCTAATCCCGGTCTTTCCCGGTTTTCCCCCGGTCTTTCCCGGTTTTCCCCCAGTCTTTCCCGAGTTTTAAACTTATCTCAAAACTCTAATCTGCCTTAATGGCCAGTATATCATAATAACTTTACCTATAATCTCGGATTTGTTAACAAATCCCCAAAATCTGCTATCTTTACTATTATTTATATTATCACCAAGCATATAATAAGAATTTTCAGGAACTGTAATACTATTTAATTCTTCAAGATTATCAGGATCAATTCTAAGAAAATCTATTTTTTGATAATCAAACTTCTCTTTGCCAACTATAACAGTATTATCTTTAAGTTCTAATTTATCATTAGATAAACCAATAACTCTTTTAACCATTCTAAGCCGGTGATTAAGAGGATAATTAAAAGCAGCAAGCTCTCCTCTTTTAAAATTTTTAGATAATCTATTTACTATAATTCTAGACCCTTTTTTTATAAAAGGTTCCATTGAACTAGATGGTACTATATAAGTTGTGAATAAGAATGTTTTGACTAAAAAAACAATTATCAGGGACGCAGTTATTATTTCTACCCAGTCCCTGATAATTAGCCAAATTTTTGTCATTTGAAAAAATTAAAGTTTTTCTTTAAGTCTAGCTGCTTTTCCTCTAAGATCTCTTAGATAATAAAGTTTTGCCCTTCTAACTTTGTTTCTTCTCTTGATTTCAATAGTTGCAATGTTTGGTGAATGTAATGGAAAAATCTTTTCAGCACCAATTCCATTAGAAACTTTTCTAACTGTAAAAGTTTCTCGAGTTCCACCATGTTTAATACCGATTACAGTTCCTTCAAAGATCTGTATTCTTTCTTTGTTTCCTTCTTTTACTTTTGTATGTACTTTTACAAGGTCTCCTGGACGCATTTCAGGGAGATCCTTCTTCATGTACTTGCTTTCAATCGTATTGATTATATTCATAATTCCCCCTAAGAATAATATACATAGTTCACAAGTTCGTAAATTTTACAACATAAGCTATATTATGTCAACCAGTTACCGGTACTCAGTTAACTATTATTTTTTTTAAATTCAGCCATAAAATCAACAAGAGCTTTTACACCTTCTACAGGGTGAGAATTATATACAGACGCTCTTATTCCGCCAACTGATCTGTAACCTTTAAGACTTTTCATTCCTTTTTTTGCAGCTTCTTCAATAAATTTTGCATCTAATTCTTTTGATGAAAGAACAAATGGAATATTCATCATAGATCTCTGAGATACATTTGTAACAGGACTTTTGTAGAAACCATCTGAATTATCAATTGCATCATATATCATTTTAGCTTTTTTCTTTACAAATGTGTACATTTTATCTAATCCACCAATTTCTTTCTCAACCCAGTTAAATACAAGTCCACAAACATAAATTGCAAAAGCTGGTGGAGTATTGTGCATAGAATCTTTTTTAATATGAGTAGAATATTTCATAATTGTTGGAAGTTTTGAAGTATGTGGTAATCCACATAAATCTTTTTTTACTATTACTATAGTAACTCCAGCTGGTCCAGCATTTTTTTGAGCTCCAGCATATATTAAACCAAATTTAGATACATCTACAGGTCTTGAAAGGAAATCAGAAGACATATCACATATAACTATTTTATTTTTAAATTCTGGAAGTTCATTATAACAAGTACCAAAAATTGTATTATTGCTTGTATAATGTAAAAATTTTGCATTAGTTAATTTTGGTTCAGGAATATATGTAAATCCATCTGCTTCACTTGAGCATACTAGATTTGCTTTTTTTCCTATTTTTACAGCTTCTTCATAAGCTTTAAGTCCCCAGTTACCTGCTACAATATAATCACATTCATCTTCATCAGTCATAAGATTCATAATAGACATTGCAAACTGAAGTGTAGCTCCACCTTGAAGAAACAAGACTTTATGAGTATCTGGTACATTTAAAAGTCTAACAAGAGTTGCTTCTGCATTTTTAATTATTGAATCATATTCTTTACCTCTATGACTCATTTCCATTACAGACATTCCACAGCCTTTCCAGTTCATTAAATCCTGTTGAACTTCTTTTAAAACGCTTTCTGGTAATACTGCTGGTCCAGCTGAAAAATTATAAATTCTACCTGACATAAAATGCCTCCCTAGGTTTTATCAATTGAAATCTCAAAATTATATATTTAATAATAGAAATCAATTATAAAAATTATATATAAAATATTTATTTAGTCAAGGGGGATAATAAAAACTGTGTAAGGGTTTGGGGGTTTAAGGGGTTTAAGGGGTTTGGGGATAAATGTTAATCAAAATCCTCTAGTCAATGAAAATTTTTTTTTATCTTTGAGTATTTCTGAAACAAACAATAGTTTTATATTTTTTTCTTTAATTAGTTCTGGTAGATAATTTTCAAGAACATCAATTGTATTTTTTCTAACATGACATATTGATATTGAAACACCTCTTTTTAAAGATATTGCAACAGCTTTATCAAGTTGTTCCTTAATATATTCATGCTCATTTTTATTATCCATAAAAATATCTCTTGCCATATATTGAGTATTAAGAACACCTGATATATTTTTTACCACTGAATCTGAAGTTGTCAAGGAATCAACAAAATACAAATTATTTCTTTTTAAAAAAGTTAATACAGTCAGCATTGTAGATTTATCAGAAGTCGCAAGAGAACCTTGATGATTATTAGCACCTTTTACATGTTTAAGCTCTTTTAACATGTTATTTAATTTAATTATAATGTCATCTCTTTTCTGATTAATTTTAATAACATTAGTTTCTTGAGCAACAATATTTTTAGTTTCCATAGGAATATGGGCCATTATCTCAAAACCGTTTTCATAAGCTTCATCATGAGCTTTTTTTGTATTATAAAGACCAGGAATAATAGACATTGTGATTTTTAAATTTTTTTCTTTTAATCTTTTGAATAATTCAAATTTATTCTCATATCCATAACCAAGATCATCCATAACAATAGCCATATAACCATTATATTGTTTATCATGTTCTGATTTATTTATTTCTTCTTTATCATCATATATATTATTTTTAATAGGTTCAGGAATTACAACATTTTCATATTCTTGTGCTGGAACTTCTTCTATAACCACTGTTTTTTGTGTAAATAGTGAAATACACCAGAATAATGTAGATATAGATATAAAAACAGCAGTAATTATAAAAAGTTTTTTATTCATCAATCATCTCCACTCAATTTTTTTAATTATCGACAATATTATAGACAAAATTAAAAAAATGTATAAAGATATTTACTTAGTATATATACTATTAAGCAGTTCTGCACCTTCTAATATATCAGCAGCAGCTTTCATCTGATTGTCATATTTTCCAATTTCTATTTTGATTACTTCACCTTTTTCTCTTTCAAATATTTTCTTTTGTTCTTTTTCATAATTTTTCACTCTATCTTCATCAATATCTTTTAATAATTCTTCACTTACTTCAGGCATATCAACAGCGATATCCGGTGCAATTCCATCGCCATGTATGCATATTCCTGAAGGAGTATAATATTTAGCTGTAGTAACAGCAATAGCAGCTCCATCATCAAGAGGTATAACAGTTTGAACAACACCTTTACCAAAAGTATTGCTTCCTACAAGAAGACCTCTTTTAAGATCTTTTATAGCACCTGCAACAATTTCAGAACCACTTGCACTTCCTTTATTTACAAGAATTACTAGAGGAAGATCTATTATTCCATCCTGATAAACAGGATAACTTACTTCTTCATTATTTCTTCCTTTTATTGAAACAACAGTTTTTCCTTTAGGTAAAAGAACCGAAGCTGTTTCAACCGCTGTATTAAGGAGACCTCCAGGATTACTTCTCAAATCTACTATAAGACAATCAATAGAAGCATTTTTTCTTAATTTTTCAATTTCTTCTTTAAATTCTGTGCCAGTTCTTTCTCCAAAATTATTTATTCTCACATAACCTATATGATTTCTAATAACTCCAGACTGACTAATTGTGGAAACATTTATATTATCCCTCTTAATATCCATATCTATGTATTTTTCTTTACCATCTTTTGCTTTTCTCAATATCGTTAGTTTAACAATAGTACCAATAGGACCTTTAATTTTTTTTGTAGCATCAATAGTATGCATATGAGCTGATGGTTCATCATCTATTTTATAAATAATATCTCCTGGCTGAACTCCTGCTTTCCATGCTGGAGTACCTTCAATAGGACTTACAACCATTAAATAATCATCTTTGTTTGTAATTATTATACCAACACCTGCAAAAGTACCTGTAGTTTCTTCCTGCATTTCTTTATAATTTGTAGGTTCCATAAATCTTGTATAAGGGTCGTCAAGAGTTTTAAGCATTCCTTCAATTGCACCATAAATCATCTTAGTATCATTTACTTCATAGGTGTCTGAAACTCCAACAAAATTATCTTGAATTATTTTTAACACTCTATCAACCATTGAAGCTTTCTTAATATAAGTAAAAGGAATTGAAGCCCCCTGAGAAAAGATAAACACTAATAGGATTAACATTCCAGTTAAAATACTCTTTTTTTTCATACATCCTCCGTTTGTTAAACAAATTTATATTAATTTTTTATATGTTTTTCAGGATTAACAGGTTCACCTTTATATCTTATTTCAAAATGAAATAAACTTTCTTCAGGATTATCGACATTGAGATTTCCTGTAGCAAGTTTTTCGCCTTTAGTTATACTCTGCCCTATTCTTACAAAAATATCACCAAGATAAGTATAAACCGTTGTATAATCACCTGTATGTTTTAATATAAGAATTTTTCCTAAACCGCTCATTTCACCTTTATAAGCAACTTTTCCTGTTTCTGAAGCTATTATCCAATCTTTTTCAAAAACTTGAATATCTATTCCCTGATTATTAAAAATAGTATTATATTCATTATACTGTTGACCATAAGGTAATTTCACTGGTCGTTTTTCGGTAAGTGGCCATTCGAAATCAAGTTTTGTATTATCGGTTGGTTTGTCTGAATATAAAGAATTTTTTTCACTAATAGCAGTATTTTTTATTTTATCATCATCTTTTTTTATCTCAATATTTACAATTGACAATATTCTCTGATAATCTCTTTCTATATCAATATATTTTTCCTCAAGTGTTCTTTTTTCAATTTTTACTTTTGTTAAAAGTTCTTCTTTTTCTTCTTTTAATTTTTCAAGATTATTTTGTTGTAATTCAAGTTGATCATAAAATTGCATAAGCTCTTCTTTTTGTAAATTTATATCATTATTTGTCTTTTCAAGTGTTTTAAGGTCAGTTTTAACAGTGTCAAGAAAAATAAGCTCTTCTTTTATAATTCTTTTCATAATTCTATATTTTTTTAAAAAAGTATTAAATGATGATGAATCAAAAAAGATTTTTGAATAATCCCAGTTTTTTCTTTTATAAATATAAACTATATAATTTTTAAGTGCTGGAGATTTTTCAACTATCTTTTCTTCAAGAATAGTTTTATTTTTAAGATTTTCCTCTATACTTAAACCAAATTTTCTAATACTTTCTCTTACAAAATCAATTTCTTCTGATAATTCAATTTCTTCTTCTTTTATCATATTAAGTCTTGATACAAGTTCGTTTTCCTTTTTTTTTGCAGAATTAAGAAGAATTTCTGTTTTTTTCCGTTTTCTATCCAATTCTGTTAATTCTTCAGCATTATCTTCTGAAATTGAATAAACAGGTGTAAGTATTATAAAACATAATACTAATATAAATACTTTTTTATACATCAAGAAATTTCCTCACTGAAATTAGCGAACCAATTATACCAAGAAAAACTCCTGAAAAAACTAATTTAGAATATAATTTAAAAAGTTCAGGTAAATCAGTAACAAATGGTATAAAAGGAAGAATATCCTTCATATTATCTACAATTTGAGGATAAGAAAATCCAATAATAATAGTTGCAGCAAGTCCACCGATAAGACCTTGTATAACACCTTCAAATATAAGTGGCATTCTAATAAAAGTATTTGTAGCTCCTACAAGTTTCATTATTTCTATCTCATCTCTTCTTGCATAAACAGTTAGTTTTATTGTGTTTGAAACTATAAACATAGAAGCTATACCTAAAAGCACAACAAGAACTGTTCCAATAAGTCTAAGAACTTGAGTGAATTTATTAACTTTTTCTACAATTTCCTGACCATAAAAAACATCATCTATTATATTAAAATTCTTTTTTAATTCTTTTATTATACCATGCACTGATATTGAGTTTTTTATTTTAAGTTCAATAGAATCAGGCAGTGGATTATTATCAAGGGCAGTTATAAGAAAATCTTCTTCTCCAAGTTCTTTTTTTAATTTTTCTAAAGCATCGTTTTTTGATACAAATATAAATTGTTGTATATTATCCTTGGATTTTAAAAACTTCTTCATTTCTTCAAGAGTTTCATTATTATAATCATTTCTTAGGTAAACAGTAACATCTATCTGACTCTCCAATACTTTTGCAAATTCTTTGAGATTCATTGAAAAAATAAGAATAAAACCAAATATAGCAAGTGATATTGTTATTGTAGTTATTGCGGTAAAACTCATGAGTCCAGCTCTAAAAAAGCTAATAAATGCTTCTTTTATAAAATAACTTAATTCATTAATTGACTTCATAAGTATATAAACCTCGCTCAGTATCTTTTATTATTCTGCCATCTTTAAGAACAATAACTCTTTCTCGCATTCTATCTACAATAGTTTTTGAATGAGTTGCCATTATAACTGTAGTTCCTCTAAGATTTATTTCTTTAAGCATTTTCATAATATCATTTGATATATCAGGATCTAAATTTCCTGTAGGTTCATCTGTAAGTAAAATCGCAGGATCATTTACTAAAGCTCTTGCAATACAAACTCTCTGTTGTTCTCCACCTGAAACCTGATCAGGATACATTCTAGCTTTATGAAGAAGTCCTACAAGATCAAGAGCTTTTCTTGTCTGCATATCAACAGTTGATTTAGGAATACCTATAACTCTCATTGCAAAAGCAACATTTTCAAATACAGTTTTTGTTTTTAAAAGTTTAAAATCCTGAAATACAACTCCAATATTTCTTCTAAGATATGGTACTTTGCTTTCTTTAAGAGCTTCAACATTTCTTCCATCGATTATAACATGACCTTCACTTGGAAGTTCTTCTCTAAATATCATTTTTAAAAAAGTCGATTTACCAGCTCCTGAAGAACCAATAAGAAATATAAATTCTCCTCTTTCAATCTCAACATTTATATTATCAAGAGCTCTAACTCCATTTGAATATACTTTAGAAACATTATACATCTGTATCATAAGTTTATTTCTCCGTTTTTTTATAATAAAAGATAAAAAATTTTATCCAATCATTTAATAATAACAAAATAATACCTGTTATAACACCTAAAATCAAACCTGTTATAGTTCTAATAATACTTACCTGTAAAGGAATATGAAAATGCATAAAAGTGTTGAATATACTTGTCTGACCAACTAAAATTGCAAATAAAAGTAAAAAATATGAAATTGATTTTTTGCTTAAAAATTTTTTATTTGAAAAAAATAAAAGTGCAGGATAAAACATAAAAAATTCTTTTGTTCTCGGTCTAATTATAAAATAATCCTCAAGAAATATTCTTATTTTTTTTTCCAAAGGAAGCATAAAATCAGCTCCTGCATTAGAACTTCTAAGAACATAATAAAAAGAAATAAACAAAAATATCGAAAAACCAATAACATGTTTGAATTTAATTTCTTTTTCAAGAATATCTGAAATACGAACTCCTGTACTTTTTATTATATAAATAAATAAAATCAAAACAGGAAGAACAAGTGATAATTTAACACCTCTAAACTGCATTTGACCTTGAATAAATAATTCTTTATAAAACAAAGGAAGTATAAGCATAACTCCGGTTAAATTATAACTTAAAAGCTCGGTTATATTATTAAACACTGTGTTTATATATTTTTTTATATTGGAATTATTACCTGTTTTTAATAGATTTAAACTAGTAACCGGTATTATAACTGATATTAAAAAAGATACTGCTAATACAAAAGAAATATTTCCTGAGAATTTATAAAAATATAATGCTAAAACTAAACCTGTTAATAATTCAAAAATAAATATAGATAAAGAATCTTTTTTAATTAATATCCTAAACGAATAAAAAATAAAAAATACAATGCTAAATAATATTATTGATTGAAAAAGTAAAATATCTTTTATTTTAAACATGCTAAAATAATCTAAATAACCTTTATCAAATCCAAATTTATGAAGATTATTTGAAATTTTCTTTAAAAGATCAAAATTTTTTTCTTTTGAAAAATCCTCATTAAACTCATATTTTAAAAAGGAAATTTTTCTTTCAATTACAGCTTTTCTAATTCTTCTTATATAATCATCTTCATTAAGATTAAAATCTTCTTCAAGCAAATGACCCCTTAAAAAAGGAAATGGAATTGAGTATTTACTAAATTCAAAATCGACTTTTTTAATATTTTTAAGCAATAGATAATTATTTAACTCATTATTTATATTATGTGTAATAACATACTCAGGAAGTAGTATATGTCTTTTAAGAAAATCCAGCTGTCTTTCTGATTTTATAACGCTTAAATCAAATGCTATTCTAAATTCAGAAAGTCTAAGATATTGAATAAACTCTTCATCAAATTCAATATACATATTATGAATTGCTTTTTTTGAAAAATCAGTTACAAGCATATAAAAATTTTTTTCATTTTTTCTAAAACCAATTTTTTTAGTTGTAATTTCTGAAAAAACAGAATTATTTTCAATTTTAATTCTTTCATCAATATATTCAAGAAGTTCTTTGTTTTCAGAATAAATATAAGTATATTCGTCAATTATTCCGGCTTCTCTAAGAATCTCTGGTATATAAGGAGATATAACCGCTTGAATATTAATATAATTTTTAATTTCAATTCCTGTTGATGCAAGGAGTTTTCCTTCCATTTCAAGATCTTGGCAAGTCTTTGGGCTCAATTCAATAACAGATATATAATCATTAAAATTATATTTAACTACATTTTCAAAAAAATCACTTTTACCATAATCTATAACATCTTTAAATCTAACACAAACCTCATATTTATTATGTTTTTTTTCACTAAAATGTCTTTCTGAAAGAATATAAGCAGAAAATATCAATCCAATTATAATAATTAATGCTCTTAATGTATTTATTGTTTTTTTAAATTTCATTTAAAAGACTCTACTTCATCCTTGTCAAAACTGGATATAATGAATTTCTCGTTTAAAATTTCAATTCTGCTAACTCTAATATCAAATCTATTTCTTTCAAGATCAATTACAGGATTCATAGAGCTTACAAATTTACTAAGAAGAAATTTAGGCATTTTTACTCTTTCTAAAGCAATATATTCAGCTTGAAAATTTATTTTTTTTTCATCTTCTACATAAAAACTACCTTTTATTTTTATATTAGAACTTAAAAATACAGCTTTAACATTCCCATAAAGATAAATATTATTTGGTTTTAAAATAGCTTTAGGATTATTTACTTTTATTTTTTTATTTTTGCTTTCAAGAAGCTCATTTAGATTTTTTTGAGAAATCTCAGCATGAAATCTTATTCTCATATCTTCACCTGGAATAAACTCATTTTTTTTTATTAATTTATCTTTATCAAGCTTAATATTATAAAGATACATATAAACAAAATCTGTTCTAAGATCATCAACAAAAACATTTTCTGCTTTAACTTCAATAAACGGAATATATCCTGTTAAATAATTATAAGACTTTAATTCTGGAATATTTAAAAACACTTTATCTCTATCTTTTTCATTAAAAAAAGCTTTTATACCTGTTTTTAAGTTTTTCATAAACACTTCTTTATTGTCTAATATACTAAATTCTGATTCTGCCATTGTAAAAAAACTTGTAAAAATAAAAATTATCAAAAAAATATTTAATTTACTTTTTTTCATTTAAATTCCTTGATTTTAATATTCTGTTTACAAAAAAAGAAGGTTCGATTTCTTCAAGTGGAATTTTTGTTTGAGCTATAGATAAAAATCCTGCTTTTCCAAAGAGAATGTCGAATCTATCAATTTTTTCTCCATCTGTATCAATATTATATATTTTTTTACCATAAATATTTCCATTTTCAAAATTCTGAAAATTAATTATTATATCAACAAAATCACATTCAGTGCATATTTTTCTAAAATTATAATAATCTGTATCAAGAAATAATATAATAGTTGAATTTGTATCTTTACCAACTAAATTTGCAATATTAAACTCTCTTAACTTTTTAACACTATCTTCCATTATATAATATCTATTTTCTTTTTGAATATTGGTATTAACAAATAAAAAATATATATCAGTATTATTTGTTGTTTTTTTATGAAAAAAATCCATAAAAAATGCTTTTCTGTCAAATTTTGGTGAAAAATTAGTAATAACAAAAGGTAAATTAACATTATTAAAATTACTCAATAATAAAAACTTGCTCAAAAAAAGTTTTTTTATAAAAGTATTATCAAAAATTCTATCTTTTTCAAATCTCTCTGAAATAACATAGGGTATAAAAAAAGTATTATCAAGCTCTTGTCTATTATCCTCAACATAAGTAAATATCTGTGAGATATTATCAGGAGTTATCTTTCTAATATTATAAAAAGAAAAAGCATCAAATCTCTGACAATATACATTAAAACCAAAAAATATTAATAATATATATATATATGTTTTTTTACTCATTATCATTTATCAACAATTTTCATTTTATCAGCATCAAAAACCTGAACCTGATTTCTTCCGTTCTGTTTAGCCCAATACATAGCTGTATCCGCTTTTTTAATTAAATCTAACCTTTCTGTTGATGAAATAGGAAAAGTTGCTATACCAAGACTTGCTGTTACTTTGAGTATTTTACCATCATCACCATTATAATTAGCTGCTTCTATATTTTTTCTAAGTCTTTCTGCAACAACATAAGCTGCTTTTCCATCAGTTTCAGGTAATACTGCAATAAATTCTTCCCCACCATATCTTGCAACAAGGTCAACTTTATTCCTAACACTTGCTTTAAATATTTTAGCTGTTTGTTCAAGAACCATATCTCCAATCTGATGACCATAATTATCATTAAAAATCTTAAAATGGTCAATATCACTCATTATAATAGATAACGGTCTATTATATCTTATAGCTCTTGAAAGTTCTTC
>Ga0265293_10000222_pt1 | contig 140953 bp, 112 predicted proteins | sample Munlanlewell138R_FD_192505 | JGI IMG/M metagenome (GOLD analysis project Ga0265293, IMG submission 192505) | Leachate microbial communities from a municipal landfill in Southern Ontario, Canada - Leachate well 138R | ecosystem: Engineered > Solid waste > Landfill > Unclassified | place...
TGACCTCATCTGGTAGCGTTAAAGTATATTCAGCCTTTATCCAAAAAGCATACAAAGTTATCTCTTCTTCAATAGCAGTTTCAAAATCAAATAAATCAGCCTCATAAAACCAACCTTCAAATAAATAACCTTCTCTTTCGCCTGGAACAACCTCATCTAATAAACTTCCTATATTTACAATAAATTCTTCCCTTTTATTATCATATTGATAATCAAAAATAACTAAGACTTGGTCGGGTAATAAAACAGCTTCCCATTTCGCAAGCAAAATAATATCATTAGTTATTGGAGTGATAAAATCAAAAGCTTCTTCATCCTCTAAATCTAAGTACCAGTCCAAAAACAAGTAACCTTCTCTTAAAGGATCGGTTGGCTTTTCTACTGTTTCTCCTTTTTTAACTTCTCGAGTTAAAAGAGTTCCTCCAGGATAATTTAAATCAAAACTTACCTCAAACTTTGTAGTGTTTTTCTTACAACCACCTAAAAACAGCAACAATAACACTACGATAAAATACCATTTTCTTTTCATCCTAACAAGCCTCCATCTTTTTACTGACAATAGCGATTATAACATAAAAAAAGACCCAAGGTTGATAAATTGAGCCTTTTTGTCTTGCTTTAATTACTAACTAGGGTTATTTCCTAAAAACAATTGCTGATTATTATAAAAGAAATAATTATCATAATATTCAATCCAAAAATAAGATTCAAAAACATTAATCAAATATGAATTATCTTCCCCTTCTAGTTCTGCTTCCCCAATGATAACAAATCTCAAAGCTAGTTGTTCTCTTAAAAGATAATCAAAAGAATAATCCTCTCGGTAATCGCAAACTTCATAAACAAAGGTGAAAAATGAATCTTCTGACGTTAATAGGGTACTGACTTTAATCTCATCACCTTCATAATAACTAATTGCTTCATCACTGAATGTAATTTGATACCCTTCACCACTAATAACATCATTGTTAATATCGTATTTAACATAATTATTATTATAATCATAATAGCCTAAATAATCATAACTTGAAAGCGCGTCAATGAGATCATCTATTTCAACCAACCGATAACGAGGCTCTAAAACAACAACATCATCTCCCCAGTAATAATATAAATCATCTAACGAATAGATCTCTCGCCAACTATTAAGAACTTGATAATACCAAAACTCTAAATATGGCTCTGGGCTTTCTATAATTGGTAGTTCCGTTAATTCTTCAAAGAAATAATAATCATCATCAATAAAAATTAAAGGGCCTTTATTAAAGTCAAAAAGATAAATGTTTTCTACTAAATATCTCTTTTCTTCCCAATTTAAATAAATAAATATTCCCTCATTATCAAAACTAACCGTTCCTAACTCTTGATTAGTAACTTCTTTAGTAAACCCTGATTGATATACTTTAAAGTAGTCATACCAAGTAAACGCATATAGTCCTTCAATTCCAACGACACTGCCTTGTTTTCTAAAGGCAACCAATTCATCCGCTACTGCATTAGTAAAGTCCACTCCACTCTCCGAAGCATCCCTATCTCTTAAATGAAACCAATCATCAAACATCCAAAAATTAATAAAACCATCATAAATATTAATTTCGATACTAATAAAATCATTATTAAAACCATATTCATAATCATAACGCTCAAAGTCGTCATTACTTAAATAAGCGAGAAATTCTGGTAAATTAAAGCCTTCTTTAACCGTTAAATACCAAACTCCATCGTTAAAAATATAATACTTTTCATCATCATAAAAATAATACTCAACTAACTCTTCTTCGCTGTTAAAGACTTCAAGGTGATCATTAAAGTAATAATAAAACCCTTCATACCCTTCAATAACAAACATTTCTCTTCCTAATAGTTCTCCAATTACTCCTTCAGGAGTTTTAATATCGAAGTAATTTAAATATAGTTGTTTATCCTCATGATAATATTCATACCTCTCCACTAAACTATCATCTAAATAAATATCATCCAAATAAATATCATCAAAAATATTGAACATAAACTCTTGAGGGCGCTCATACCAACTTGAATCAACTAATTTAAGCTTAAAGTTAACTCCTTTATTGGAAATTAGATTAAACTCATTTAAGTCATTTTCTTCTTTTTCAAAAACGATTGAAATCTCATCACTAACAGTCAATTCACAACTAGCAAACATTAGAAATTCACCATAATACTCAAGAGGATAACCACCTCTAAAAACATTAAACTGATAATAATCGCGGTCTTGGTACACTGGTATTATTTCCTCCGTTAGTATTTTATTTAAAACAATAAAATAACTGACTTCTAAATAATCATCCACTAGTCCCTCAAACACTTCATCCAACGCTCTTAAGTTGATATCATCACGATTATCAAATTCAAAATAAAGGCCTTCACTAGTGGTAAAAACAACTTTATCTTCTTTAAATTCAAACTCATAATTAGCAGCGGTTACTTTATGAGTCTCTAAGTCATACATCATTTGTAAACCTTTATAGTCTTCTAAATAAAGATACTGATAAGATAACAAATACTCCTTTAGACTTGCTAAATTTAAAATACCAAAGACGGGTTCTAAAATAAGGCAATCATAATAATAGTATTCTTTTAACTCCTCTAAAGATGCTATTTTAGCCCAACCATTACCCAAATAATATTTAAACTCTAAAAAGGGATCATCACTTTCGGGCATTGGTAACTCTTCAAGTTCATTTAAATAATGATAACTTTCAATCCCATCTTCACCACTAACAATTACAATCGTCCCTAACTCTCGATTGCCAAACAATAAATTATCAATTTGATATTCTTTTCCCTCAATAACGAGTATTACCGTCATCCCATCATTAATTAACTCCACTTGATAATCGCGCATTAATTCATTACCTTGAATAAATGTTTCTAATCCTGATTTAAAAGTTAAATAAAAATCTAGATAATTTAAATCGCTTAAATTATAAACAACACCACTTCGATTAGTTTGAATGGACAAGATTTCATCATCCTCTTGAGGATAACTTGTAATATCGGTTGGTGAGTAGCTTTTCTCTTTATTATACTCTAAAGAGTCTATACTGTCGGGGATTACTATTCTTAGCTCTTTGTTTCTACCTACTATCACAGTGTTGTCGTTGTTTTTAGTTTCCCAATAATAATAACGAGGATAAAACTCAAACATCTCATTAGTAAAGGTCGCTAAATAGTCTCTCATATTAGTAAAGTTTTCTTTTGTTTTATATAAAGTGCCCTCATTAAAATAATACCAATCAATACCATCGTAATAATAAGAGAAAATATCATCTAAGTAAATTTCAATCGTCTCTTCGAAAGTTCTTTGGGAGTAATGGTGGTTTTCCATCACGATTAAATCTTTGCTTAAAATCTCATTAATAACCTCTTCTGGTGTTAATCTTAACTGATACTTTAAATATAAAGTTTCAATATCATCATTAGCTTGCTCATATAAGTTTTGATAGTCATTATCAAGATAAATACCCACTAATATGTCTTCACTTAAAAAGTCAAAATAATAAGGATCAATAATCTCATCTTCAGCAATGGTTAGTTCGATTTGATGTTCTTTATTACTATTTAAGTAATAAGTAACTAATCCCACATCATCAGCCTCAAACGATGGCACACTCACTTCTGACTTTAAAATAAAGCAAATATTATTAAAGCGAATATCATCTTCACTATAAAACTCTAAATTAAAGAACCTTTCATTAACTTTAAAATAATAATCATCGTCTTGATTATAGGGCTCTAATTCGCCTTTAATTAATCTTGTAATTAAATAAATCTCATATAACTTCCAATTATTGTAGCCATAATGATTAATAATGCCATCATCAGCTAATAATAGATCATAAGCAACTTCATCAAGGCCATTTATTTCAATTCTAGTTCCCAAATCATCCCAATATATTAACTTATCGTTACCAAACTCAATTTGGTAATAAGGATGGTATAAAATATCTTCTTCTAAGTCATAAAAGATATAATTGTTAACTATTTCAAGATATCTAAAAGCACTTGCATAATCAAGAAACTCTAAAAGTGATATTCTCTCTTCATTTAAATAATAACGATAAATCTTATTACTCAAGCTAGCTCTTAGTTCATTAAGTTCTTCAAGGCTGCTAACATAATAATTGCGATACTCTTTTTCATCGTAAATATTTAAAACCTTTTTATAATAAAGATTATCACTAATAAAGAAACTCTCATCTATTTCACTAAAACGAAAATAGTCACCATAGTTATAAAATATCGGTTCATCGACGTCAATAAAAATAAACTCGCTTTTAATTGTTTTTTCACCATAATTAACAATAAAATCAACGCCTTCATCTAACACGGTTGGTTTTTGATAATTTAATCCCTCTACCGCCCCAATTGGCTTGCGAATTTGAACGCCCGACCGATAATAAAGAGCAATAATAATTTCAGTTTCATAATTGTTTATGTCAATTAAATCGTTATTAACATAAAGATAAATGCCTTCAACTTTATCTTCTTCAACATTAAGAAGAGCCTCAGGGAGTGCCGTTAAAATTTTATTTGCATTTAAAATTATTTCTTCATCTGTTATTTCTTTAATAATAGCTACGTCTGCATAAAAACCACTAAAAGGACCTTCCTCTGCAAAACTAAAATAATAATTACTTAAATAAAACTTTTCTTCTAAATGATAATATTGATTTAAAAATAATTCGAATTCATCATCATTAGCATAAAATAGTTTTTCAACAGGCATTTTTAACTCTTCAAAAGGCAGCGTTAATAAAACCAGTTCCTCTATCTCTCCATAAAAATTAATAAGATAGCTACTGCCATCGTTTCTATTGTAAAGAACTACCCCATCATACTCATAATTATAATAAAGTAGATAAGGAGAATAATAAAAAGCAATAAAGTCATAATTAGGCTCATTGAGGCCATAAATAATATCTTCTTCTTTTAAATACATTTCACTTATAGTCGGTAAATTAGTCCACTTAGCATATAATGTCGCTTCGGTTGTAAGAGTCTCATCAAAGTGGTCGCTAACTAAATCGGTTAACTCTTCATCAAAATAGAGATTTTCAATAACTAAGCCTTTTCGATAAAACATCTCATTTAGCGCATATAAAATAAATTGATAATTTTCTTCAAAATCATCTTCAAAGGCATATAAAGGAACGACAATGCTTTTATTTTGATAACTTAAAGAGATTTTAAGATATTCATCATCACTATCAATTTCATAATCTAAATAGCCCTCTGGCATTGTTATTGAAAAAGGTTCATCTTTAACTAAAATGCTAAAACCATCAGTAGCCATTTGAAACTCCTTAAAAGAACCATTATCAATTTTAAACATCACTTTAAAATTATCTTCAAAATACATGTTTTTAAAGATTAAATCAAATTTATAACCTAAAAGAACTTTTAATTCTGCTTTTGTTAAATTTATCGTCCAAGTATTAGAGTCTATTATTACTTTTCCTTCAACATCACTAATATTCAAAAGTAGTTCTTCTTGGAATGTTTTAATTATTTCTTTCAGTTTTTCTTGCGGTAAGGAATACTCAAAAAATTGCAACAATAAATATTCTAAAATAATGTGATGACCAAATGGTTGTTGGGCATTATTACCTTCGTTATCTATCATATAAGCGTTATCTTCTTTAAAATATATTTCTATCCATTCATCATCAGCAACGCGTGTTAATTTAGAAATACTATTGGGACTTGTTTCATCTACTAGAAATTGATTAGATACATCTTCATAATTGATCGTTAAAACAAACTGAGAGTTGATAAAGTCTTCAACATCAATGTTTTCTAAAAATGCTTTTTTATTATCTTCTTCAATAGGGACCCACCAAGCCACCAGAGTAATGTCGCTAGTAATTGGGGTGTTAAAATTAAACTTAACACCAGCGAGTTGCCATTCGACAAATTCAAAACCTGCTTTTTCGGGATCTGTTGGTCTCGTTACTTTAGTTCCTTCTTCTACTGTAATTGGCTCAATTGTTGTGCCACCATCACTATCAAAGGTAACTGCGAAAGTCTCAGGCTCAACTATTATTTCTTTCCACTTAGCTACTAAAGTTATGTTCGTTTTGATAGCAGTATTAAAATCAAAATCAGTATCATCTAATTGCCAAGAAACGAATTGAAATTCGGCTTTTATTGGTGTTGGTGGTGGTGTTACTTTATTATTCCACTTAACTAATTTTTTAGCAATTTCTTCGTCCCCATCTTTAAAAGTTACTTGGTATTCTTTAAGTTCCCATTTTGCAGTTAAAGTGAAACTTTTTTTAACTTTAGTTCCAAAATCATATTCCTTTTCATTTAATTCCCAATAAATAAATTGATATCCTTCTTTAGTGGGATCGTTAGGTTTCGTTGCTTTTCCTCTTTTAATAATCTCTTGCTGCTCTGGATTAGGGCTACCTCCAGCGCTATCGAAGTCGACTATAAAATATTTCTTTTTACATCCAGTAAGTATTAACACTAAAGTCATTAGCGTTAAATAGACTAGTTTTTTCAGCTTCATTTTCCCATCCATCCTTTTAACATAATTGTACCACAATTGCCTAGCGGTTTGTCAATCCCTTTCAAACAAAAAAACCTCTAACAGGAGAGTCTAAAAGAGGTTTTTTATTATGGTGTTAAAAAACTTATAATTCTTTTGTCATTAATTTAAAGACGTCATCTAAATATTCTTGAGGATTCTCTAATTTAATTCCTTCAATCAATAAAGCTTGATGGTAAAGCAAGTTGGCGTAACTCTTTAAAGCATCTTGATCATCTTTAAGATTATTTAAAACTTTAAAAAGTTTATGATCACCATTTATTTCTAAGATTTTATCAGCTTTAACATTGCCGGCATTAGGAACTTGTTTTAAGACTTTTTCCATCTCTAAACTAACACCTTCACCACTGACAATACAAACAGGCGCTTCTTTTAATCTTTTTGAAAGTCTGACATCGCTAACTTTCTCTTTTAAGATTTCTTTTAAACTTTCAAGAAGATCTTTATGCTCTTCACTTAATGTTTCTAGTTCTGCTTTTTCTTTTTCGTCTAAAACATCAAAATCAGCAGTTTGAATCGATTTAAATGGAATGTCTTGATAATTATTTAAAATACCAATCATAAACTCATCTACTTCATCAGTAAATAGTAAAACATCATAACCTTTCGCCTTAATTATTTCCATTTGCGGAAGATTTAAGATTGCTGCTCTTGAATTGCCAGTAGCGTAATAGATTTCTTTTTGTTCTTCTGGTTTCTTATCTAAATACTCTTTTAAGGTTAGATATTTATCTTCTTTACTTGTTTTAAACATTAATAAGTCTTCTAAAAGTTCTTTTTTTAAGCCAAAGCTTGTATAAACGCCATACTTTAAAACAGTTTTATACTCTTCATAAAAAGTTTCATAGAGTTCTCTTTCATTATTAAGCATTTTTAATAGCTCCGATTTAATTCTTTTTTCTATCGTAGTGCTAATTCTTTTTAACTGACGGTCTTGTTGGAGTAGTTCTCTACTAATGTTTAAACTTAAATCACTACTGTCAACTAAACCTCTTACAAACTTAAAATGATCGCCAATTAAATCTTTATTATTAGCTTGGATGAAAACACCTTTACTGTAAAGTTCTAAACCTTTCTCAAAACTTTCACTATAAAAATTATAAGGAGCTTTTTTAGGAATAAATAAAAGAGCGTCAAACTCCAATAAGCCTTCAATACTCATATGAATGCTTCTAAGCGGGTCTTCACTATCATAGTACTTTTGTTTATAAAACTCCTTTAAGTCCGCTTCTTTAATATCTTTTTTACTTCTTTTCCAAAGTGGAGTCATTTCATTTAAAGGTTCTTCTAAATTATCATTTAAATAGATTGGATAACTAATATAGTTACTGTACTTCTTAACTAAATTTTTAATCTCATGATCTTCTAAGAAAATGCTAAATGATTCTTTATTTTCTTCTTCCTTAAGATCTTCTTTTAAATAAAGAAAAATGTCAGTACCAATTTCAGCTTTTTCAGCCTCTTGTATTGTATAAGTTTCCACTCCATTGCTAGCCCATTTATAAGCTTTTTCGCTTTTAATTGATTTCGTAACTACTTCAACTTTTTCACTAACCATAAAAGCACTATAAAAACCAACACCAAACTGACCGATAATGTTAGTGTCATTTTTTTCTAATCCTTCTAAAAATTCTTTACTGCCGCTTTTAGCGATCATACCTAAATTATTAATTAGTTCTTCTTCAGTAAAACCAATCCCATTATCACTAATCTTTAAAATTCTTTCCTCTTTTAAAAGCGAAATCACAATCTGGTAATTATCTTCTCTAATCGATTCATCGGTAAGAGCGAGAAAATGCCTTTTGTCTAAAGCATCACTACTATTAGATATTAACTCTCTTAAAAAGATTTCTTTTTGAGTGTAGATTGAATGCGCCATCAAATGAAGGAGCTTTTCTGATTCCGTTTTAAACTTTCTTTTTTTCACTAATAATCACCTACCATATAATATTTTATCAATCCTTTTGGCAAAGTCAAGGATAAAGTGCCAAAAGATTTATTATCTTGTTAGGCAATCGTCATTGTAAGACCAACAAAGTTTGGTATTTATTAAAAGATTTGCTAAAATATAAATGTTAATTAAGTTTTTTATAAAAACAATTGTATCATCAAATCTTTTCACTAGGAGTCAAAAATGAAAACTGTTAATATTATTATTCGAGTATTCGTTGTAATGGCTAGTTTAGCCGCGTTAGTGCTATTAATCTTTTTTGGAAAAGGGGAAGGCGAGCTAATTGGCAGTACCGTTTCCGTTATCATTAGTAGTATTTTTATCTTTTTAGTTACTTATCTTCCGAAAATGTTGAAACGCAAAAAAATAATTATTAGTACTACTCTTTATTCGATAATTTTAATTTCCTTTTTACTTTCAATGGGTGGCGGCTTTATCTTCCGTTTTTATATTATTTTTAGTTATTATGACACTACAATCCATTTTTTAAATGGCATTGCGATAGTTGTTATTGCCTTTGCAGTCGTTAAATACTTAGTTAAAAATAGCGACAATAATCTTCCTGCAATTATTTTCGTGGCCGTTTTAATTTCAATCGCGATCGGACCAATATGGGAAATTTATGAGTTTTTAGTAGACTCCTTATTCGACGGCAGCAACATGCAGCGTTTTAAAGACGTCCATACGGGGACCTCTTTTATCGGTCAGGCTGCTTTGCGTGATACGATGATCGATTTAATCGTCGATACCCTAGGGGCTATTGTCGGTGGCTTAATTCTTTACTATGACTCCTTTAAAAATAAAACTATTATTAATAACATCGCTTTTAAAAAAGAAAACAATCACATTAAATAAGAAGTTACTTGACTTTTTTTGAACTATTGAAAAGAAGATTAAATTAAAAAATCGGAGCTCTTTTAGCCCCTTTTTTTATGGTTCGTATTGATAAATTAAGAAGTGTTGTTTGCGGTCTGTTTTATTAGGTGTTTTTATTCTCATCTTTAAGACAAATGGAGTATGATTATCGATAAAATCAAGATATTCAGAGATTGTATAAAAGAGAATTAAAGTAACACTGCGAGGGTGTTCTTTTAAAGAAGACAAAATATTAGTTATTACCTTTTTAAAAATAGTAATTGAAAAAGGATGAAACAAATAAAAAACATTATCTTCTCTTCGTACTTGGTAACCTTCAGCGGTTCCAAGTTTAAAAGAGATACGGTTATTGTAGTCTTTTTTGTGATAGAGATAACTATGAAGATTCTCAATTCCTTCATCATAAGTAAGCGGATTAGCTTCTATCCCTTTAACATAACAATTAAACTTATAATGAAGATAGAATACTACTCTTCCTTTGCCAGAACCAAAATCAACAACATGATCATCTTCACTTAATTGATGTTGTTTAAATAAAGCTTTTAAAGAACGATAAGGAGTTGGTTCATATCTGTTATAGTGATTATGATTACGCCAATCTCTTATTCCACCAGTTTTAATTTTTAATAGTTTATCTTTAATATTTTCTTTTTCTCTTATTTTTCGTCCTTCGATAATATCAACCCTTAAAAAGATATTTCTTTATTATTAAAATAAAGCACTCATATCATTCTATCATTAATACTCACTTATTCAATAGTTTACCAGCCACTCGAAATACTTATAATAGTTAATTGGTAAAGGCCTTTTTTTAAAGATAACCATTATTAAGTACAAAGGCCAGAGTTAATTTCTCTGGCATCAGTGCTTTAAAGTTATTATTTATTTAATATAGATTTTAACAATATCACCATCACTGGAAGTAACATTAACTAATTCACCATCAGCGCCAGCATCGATCATTTCTAAAACAGCATCAAAATCTATTCCTTTATCACTAAAGTTAACCCTCCCTATTTTACCGCCTTTAAAGACTCTCGCAAACTCTAAAGGAATTTTAAGGTTAACATCATCTCCATCATCTGACTTAACATCAATCCTCAACATTCTAAAGGACTTCTTTTTCTTAAGGGTTTGTTCTTCCTTTTTTTCATTAGTCCCTGTTAAAGCCTCTAATAGTTTTTCTTCAAAGCTTAATCTCTTTCTTTTTGACATAAATAAAATACCTCCAAAGTATTGCATTAAACGTTTTGTTATTTAACGTGTCTACTTTAAAGGTATCCTATCAAAAAGCTTAATTTAAAGACTTTTTTATAAATTAACAATCTTATTTATTAAAAACACTATTTAAAGTTGCTCCTTAATTATTATTTCAACCATCTCAGCGACAGCGTGATTATGGCAATCACTCACAATATAATCGGCTATTTCGATAATCTCTTTCGCGCTATTGTTAGGTGCGAAAGCAAGATCACTATTTAGCAATAAATCATAATCATTTAAATAATCGCCAATTGCGTAAATTTTGTTTGCTTCTTTTAAGTGCTTCCTTAATTTATTTAGTGCTTTTCCTTTTGAAGTTGTTTTGCTTTGGATATCTAAGTAAGTATCACTTGAAAAGATTAAATCGACTTCTTCTACCCCTGCGAACTTCGATAGATCATTATATATTTCTTTTATTGGATAACCTTTAAAATAATAACCCATTTTAGTTATCTTATTGTTTTCGATTAGATTTACTATTTTTTGATATTTATCAACACTCACTTGATGATTAATATTAAAAGAATCACTATTAGTGCTCATGCTTAAATACCCGCAATCATTATTTTTAAAATACTGAAGAATCTCAAGTGCATATGTAATAGGCATATTTTCTTCATTAACAATAACGTCGTTATCGTAATCATATAAAATAGCACCATTACTACAAATTAAATACGTATTAGGAATAATACCGGCTTCTTTTAAAAACTCTTTTACTTCATAGACATTTCTTCCTGTGGCGATAGTAAAGTAATTGTCTTTTTGCCACAGCTTAATCATTTTAATGTTTTCTTCACTAATAATGGCTTTGCCGTTTTGATAACTTAAAAGTGTGCCATCTAAATCAGAAACAATAATCTTTTTCATTTTATTTCTCATCTAACGGTAACGTTAATGGTCAATTTCCCACCATTTGAAGTTATAATTAGAATTGAACTAGTCCCTCTTTCAACGCCATAAAGATAACCATCATTAGTTACCTTAATGACTTCTTCGTTATCACTAATATAACCAATAAACTCGTTTTCTTTTAGTAGTGGTTCTACAATTACATTAAGTTTAAAAGTGTCTCCTTTATTTAAAGTAATTTCACTTTCCACTTCTAATTTTGGAATAACGTTTATTTTAATTATTGCGTCTAAATAATTAGCAACTTTTACTTTAATATAACTCGTTCCTAGCTCAACTGCCTTAAATTTATTACTCTCTACATTTATTAAGTTATCGTTACTAACTTCATAATCATAAACAAGATTATCGTTGTTCGGGAAAACCTCACTATTAAGATAAAATTCATCATTATATATTACTTCTAAATAAGTACTTTCTAAAATAACCGCACCTAATTTTTCTTGCTCGACTACATTAAAATCCAGTGCTTCTGAATATTCTCTCGAACGATAAATAGAATTCGGAGCGCTCACACTTTTTATTTTAACAACATTAAGTCCTGCCTTTGTTAAATTAAAATAAGTGTTATTAGTAATAACTATTTCGCCATTAACATTAAGTTCATAAATGTTGGCGTTCTCTATTTCTTCCCAAATGAGAAGTGATTCAGTAAACAATACTAAAATAGGAATGGCTAATTGATTTTCTTTTTTAAAAGTAAGTTCTAATAAATTACTCCAATTGCTATAAATTAATTCTTCTCCACTCTCTTGATAAGATCTAACTTTAATTTGATATTCACCTGAGTCAATAAGTTGATAGTTATTGTTTTTTATTTTAATTATTTCACCATTTAAAAAAACTTCATATCCAGAGGCGTTATTAATGCTCTTCCAACTAATTGTCTGACCTTCATTAACGCTAATTATAGGAGCTTTTAAATTAATTTCTTTATCGCACGAAAAAAGTATTAAAGTTAAGATAGAAACAACGATTATTGTTAGTATTTTTTTCATTTTAATCACTCACCTGTCTTCGATACATTCCGACCTCAATTTCTAATTTTACTAAAATAAAATAGTTAGTCACGTAATATTTAGCCTCATCACTTAATACACTATATAATGTTCTCGCTTCTTTAATATCGCTTGTATCGATATCGGCAGTTAGTAAAAGTTTGTCAATTTTATTTACAACCCTAATTGCACTAATTTTGCTTTGATAGTCTGCCCTCAGTTGATAATAATCAGTTAAAAGCATAACGTCATCTTTTTCAACAGCTGTTAATAAAGTTAGTTGCTCATCTATTTCTGCTATTACGTCGCTATCAGCCTGTAAAAACGCCTTAAAAATAAGTTCATTAAGATAATTAACTTTAGGATTACTATCTACATCTTTAATAACATCAAAAGTATCAAACAAAACCAATTCATCATGGTTATTCACATAATAGGAACTATAAGTTAATTTATTATTCTTTATTTCTAAATGTCCAAAAGTTGGCGCGTCAGGTTGATAACTCATATATTTATCATTAATAGTTGAAGTCGCTAAATCAAACCATTCTGGCTCTGATGTTTGTTTGCTTGGCTCTCTTCTTTTTCCTTCCACACCAGTGGTTGCATTTTGAGTAACGTAAAATGTTCCTGGAGTGTTATAATAGTTTTTTAAATGGTTATTATCATTTATTAAAGTCATCTCTATTCCTTGATTAGACATTGTTCCTTCTTCATTGTCCCACAAATAAGGATTACTTCTCGAATAAACATGATCATGACCAGACAAAACCAAATCAACATGATACTCTGAAATAAGCGGCATTAAGTCCTCTCTAATATACCGCGATGATCTATCGTTCATATGCTTACCGGTAGAAATTAAGGCTTCATGAATAACAACGATTTTCCATTTTGCTGTTGAGTTTTTTAATACTTCTCCAAACCAATTAACTTGTTTGCTATTTAATCTAAAGTTATTATTTAAATCATCATTAGTATTTAATACAATTACTTCGGTATCACCAATTTTATAATTATAATACATCCCCCATTTGTAATCTTGATCATTACTAAGATTAACATTAAAATGAGCGTAAAAAATATTATTAGCGGTATCGTGATTGCCGGCAGCGGGAGTAAGCACTAAATCTTTTAAATAGTTGTTAGCTCCATTTAAAAGCCATCCCATCTCATTATTGGCCTTACTTTGTAAACCCATTGAGTCAGCTAAATCCCCACTTAACAACATGACGTCAATATTCTTGAAATTAGAACTCATTGCATTAATGGTCTTTAACCACATATCATAATGAGATTTGGTTGTTCCTTGCATGTCAGAAACATGAATAAACTCTAAGCTCTCTAAACCATCATTAATATATAAAGATCCTATTTTGCTAAAACTATCATTATTAATAGATCCGACCCGATAATAATAAGTTTCACCATATTCTAAATCTAACACTTCAGCTCTCCAAGCTCTATAGTTATCATAATAATCATAACTAACACCATCAACTGTAATCGCATTACTCCAATCAAGCGAACTAATGCTTTTTTCATCAACTTTCAATAAATATTGTAACTGAGAATTATTAATATTAGTTTTAGTTACCCAATTAAATCCTCTCGAATTTCCTTCTTCATTATATATAGTAACAGCCACTTTCTCATATAGTGATGAGCCAACATTACTATTCGCAGCAACTTTAAAAGTTGTTGATAAAAAGGCAACTAAAATAACTATTAAAAATGTTCGTAAAACACCTCACTTAATTGTTATAGTAAAGGCTCATAAATAATGAGCCTTTACATAACAATTTAACTATTTTTACTTTTTCAATTTGTGGTATTAGGTAAGTCTTCTGGGTTTTTAATAAACATAAAATTATCAAACTGTAGATTATACGATTTATAATCCCAATTATTATACCCTACTCCAAAATCTGTTACTTCGGTTGCGGTTATTCCCCAATCGGATAATTTTATATATAACCATACACCATCTTCGGAATCCTCTGGTAACATAATTTCTTTATCGCCTTTATTATCTCCCCAATACATCCAAACACCTATTTTATTTTTACTTGTTTTTCCTTTAAACCAAAATGCAAAGTATTCATAATCATCGCTTACATTACTATTGTCAAATCCTTTTGTTTTAAGAATATTCCACCCCTCTTTATAATCGCCACTTCCTGCAACTTGAAGCTCCACTCCTTGAGATTCTTCATAACCTTCATTAAATAGTAATTCTACTCTTTCTCCCGCTACTGGATTAGATGTATGAACAAAAGTGTATTTTCCTTGAACATCTAATGTTGTTTCATAGTTTTCAAAACTATCTATTAAAACATGGTCAAATTCAAATAATGGTTCTTCTGGTTCTTCTTCAATAAATTCACTAGGGTCAATTACGAACATAATATTATCAATATATACAGTTCTATTTTTATCTCCATCCCACTTATTATAACCAATTGCATATTGAATAATTTCCGATGGCATATAGCCAAAATCTGCTATTTTAACTACTACCCAGCCACCTTCTTCACTAAGATAACTTATATCCACATTTATTGGATAGTTGGCTCCGGTTTTGTAAAGCCTTACTTCTAATCCCTTTTCAATGAAATAGGCATCAGGCTTAATCCAAAAGACAAAATACTCATAATCATCAGTTAATTCTTCAATAGAAAATGCTGTTTTTGGTTTAACTGCATCAAGACCATAACCAGAATTGATGTCTATTTTTAAAGCTTTACTACCTTCTGCACCGCCTGTTTCTGATAACCAAAAATAATTTTCATATGTTCCCCAATCCTTATCTTCTCTTCTATGGAGATATGCAGATCTAATTGCTTCATCATCTTCATATCCCTCAAAGTCTTCGACTAAAATTACATTTGGTAGGGGTTCTTCTGGTTCTACTTCAATAAATTCACTAGGGTCAATTACGAACATAATATTATCAATATATACAGTTCTATTTTTATCTCCATCCCACTTATTATAACCAATTGCATATTGAATAATTTCCGATGGCATATAGCCAAAATCTGCTATTTTAACTACTACCCAGCCACCTTCTTCACTAAGATAACTTATATCCACATTTATTGGATAGTTGGCTCCGGTTTTGTAAAGCCTTACTTCTAATCCCTTTTCAATGAAATAGGCATCAGGCTTAATCCAAAAGACAAAATACTCATAATCATCAGTTAATTCTTCAATAGAAAATGCTGTTTTTGGTTTAACTGCATCAAGACCATAACCAGAATTGATGTCTATTTTTAAAGCTTTACTACCTTCTGCACCGCCTGTTTCTGATAACCAAAAATAATTTTCATATGTTCCCCAATCCTTATCTTCTCTTCTATGGAGATATGCAGATCTAATTGCTTCATCATCTTCATATCCCTCAAAGTCTTCGACTAAAATTACATTTGGTAGGGGTTCTGGATCGACATCTCCTTCTTGTTTTTCAGGTACTAATTTAAGTTGTCTTATTGTAATCGTATTGGAGGAATCAGCGTTTCTTAAAAAACCTTCCCAGCCAAAATGAATTTCCATTAAATACATACCTGATTTAGGCGCTTTAAAAATATATTCAAAAACTTGATATTCTTCTCCTAAAGCAATAAATCTTTTTTCACCAGTATTTTTATTATCAAATCCTTTTACTTTGTTGCCATCAGGGTCGGTGAAATATATTAACATATCACGCGCCTCTTCCGCTTTGGCCTCAAAAACAAACCGATAATAAGCATCCTTTGTTAATTCAATATTTACATATTTTAATTTTGCTGCACTTGCCCACCAAGCTGGTCCTGCATAAGTAAATTCTGCCAAACCATCTTCATAAACAACACTTGACTTAGGTTCACCATCATTACCTGCTGGTAATTCTAGGGCTAGTAAGTCAATTGCTTTGTCTTCACTAAATTCAAAATCAACAATTTCAATTGTAACCGTTACTTCAGTTTCATTTAAAGCTTCGTCTTTAACTTTATAAGTAATTTCAAAAGTGCCTAACTCTGTTATTACGCCATCAGTCATAAAGGCATCCAATCCAGTAATGTCATCCTCTGTAATTACGATTAAGCCATCAACATTATCAACAACCAATACATTAGTAGGATTAAAGGTTGAATTTAAAGTAATAACTAAATCTTCAACGTTTACTACTGGTCCTTCTTTATCATTAACAATAACTTCTATTTCAAGAGTATTTTCATTTAATGAAGAATCAAAAACCGTAAAGATGATCGTATATTCCCCTGCTTTATTTAAATTAAAATCGCCTTTATTGATCATCTCATCGGTAATAATAATCTCACCATCAACATTATCGGTTGCGGTAACATAAGTTTTAAAGTCAACAATTTCATCACTAAATTGATCAAATTCAACTTTGATGTCTGCGCTTTCTATAATTTCAGGCGCCTCTTCGTCTGCTTCTTCTAAAACTTTAACATTTAATGAATAAGTAGTGGTTGCTCCACCGCTATCAGTAACTGTATAAACAACAACATAATCTCCAGCCTTAGTAATATCAACAGCACTAGCATCTACCATTTCTTCAGTAACTACAATATTTCCATCCTCAACATCGTTAATAGTTACATATTCTTTAAAATCAGGTAAAGTTGAATCTTTAACAAAGGCAGTTGCTTTTCCTTTAACCGCAGAAATAACCGGTTCATTGTTTACATTTGTCAATAAATAATATTGGAAATTATCAATGTTAACAGGGTTATTTACTTCCGAGCTACTCCATGTGAATGTTCCTAATTGAATCTCAACTTTGATAACATCTCTTCCATCTTCTGACTTATCAGTAGGTACATAAAAAATGTAATAGATTGTTTGCCACTCTGAAGTAAGTTTATAAGAAGCTTTTATTTCGGGTAAAAAGTCTTCTATCCAAGGATCACCATTTAATGCAAGTCCGGAACGAATAACCATTTGACGATCTCTTTCTGCTTTAACATCAAACTTTAACATATACCAATTTTCTTTATGTAAAACGTTCGTGCTTAATCCTTTAATTTCGGGACTTGAAGCACTAGCCCATTGGGCATGTGAATCAACATAATGAACCATTACTCCATCTTCTACTTTAAATACCGGAACAACACCAGCACCTTCATTAAAACCCCATTGATCTCCTAATTCATCGCCATCAAAACCGGGATCTTTAATAAATCCTGTATCATAAACGGTCATTAAAGTTACATTACGAGTTTCAGTTGTTTCATTCCCAGCTTTATCACTTATTAAGTAGGTAATTTGATATTCGCCACCAACACTAAAATCAACTTCGCTTGTATCAACAATAATATTTTTAGTAATATTACCATCAACATCATCGCTAGCAGTAACGCCTCTTAAAGCGATAAAAGTAAGCGCGTCTTCATCATCAATAGGTCCAACAAGATCATAATCCGGAATAGTTAAAACTGGCGCAACATCATCTTTCGCTCCACCAAAAACGAGCTCTAAATCTTCAAATTCAATTTCTGCTTCATCTAAAAAAGTAAATGTTAACTTAGCATCTTCTAAAGGTTCTTCTAATCTAAAATAAATTAAATATTCTTCTAGACTAGTAGTAACATTTATTGGCTTATTAGCGGAAGTTGTTCCCTCTAAAGAAACAGTTACGGTGACATTTTTATCAGCCTTAGCTTTAACCGCTAATTTAGCAAAAGTAAAGGGGTGAATATCTTCATTAATTTCTCCACCACTAACACTTAAAAATTCTAATACTCCGTTCGCATTCGTGGAAACTTTATAACCGTCTAAAATAGCGTCAGTCACTTTCCAATCATCTGGATCTTGTGAAAGAACGTTAACTTCATCAAAAGTTACCGCACCTAAACTGACAGTAATTACTCTGTCATGACTAGTTTTATTACCAGAGTTATCTTCCACTTCATAATTAACGGTATAAGTTCCTACTGTCCATATGTCTACTTCACCTGTCGTTACAATTTCACTTGTTAAATTACCATCAACAGTATCATCAGCACTAACACCTTCTAAAATTGTAAATGTTGGATCACCAAGATAAATTGTTTTATTAGCGACTCCCGATAATATGGGCGCGTCCTCATCAACCAAAACAACCTTTATCTCGACCGTAACCATCGTTATATTGCCATAGGAGTCTGTGACAGTATAGGTAGCCTCATATGTACCAACAACATTAGGATTAACATTACCGGTATAAATGATATCCTCCGTTAGATCTCCATCTTCTTCATCTGTTGCGGTAATACCTTCTAAGGGTTTAAAAACATCACCCCTATTTATTGTTCGATCAACAGCACCATGAATAACTGGCTTTTGATCTTTCGTTACTGGCGGCACACATGCCACAAGTACGAATAAAAACACTAGCATCGTAATAAATAATAATCTCTTCTTCATTTTTCTCTCCTTTTCTTATTTTATTAACTTCCTGCTATTCCGGAACGATCAACACTTTCAATAAACCATTTTTGGGCGATAAAAAAGACAATCAAAAGCGGTAAGATTGAAAGCATGGTCCCAGCAAATTGAACACCTTGATTAAAAGTTTCGCTCGCTCCCTCTAAACCAACTGTTCCAGTCGGATAAAGTTCACGATAAACTCTGACAAAATCTCTTACAGCCATCGGCAAAGTTGTAAAACTAAAAGTTCCATCATTTTTTTGAAAATATTTTAATGGTAAACTAGTTTCGTTCCAATACCAAACAAATGAATAAAGCGAAGTAATTAAGAAAGCTGGCATACTCATTGGAATCGCAACATGCGTAAATATTTTAAAAGCATGCGCCCCATCCATTTCAGCGGCTTCCTTAAGCTCCTCTGGAATCATTTTAAAAAACTGATAAAAGATTAAAATAAATATTGTTTGTCTGATCCCAAATCCTAATAAGGCGGGATAGATATACGTTTTTAGTGAAGAAATTAAATTAAGTCTTCGATAAATTACATAGGTCGGTATTGACATTAAAATATTAGGAATTAAAAATATCGCCAATAAAACCACCATTAAAGTCTTTTTAAAGGGGAAATCGAAACTCGCAAACCCATAACCAATAAAAGCGGAACTAAAAACAACAAAGATAGTCGGAATAATACTAACTATAAATGAATCCTTTAAAGAACGCCAAAATTTTAAAGCATTAATCGCCCTTAAATAATTTTCAAAAGTAAAGTTTTTAGGAATCCAAATTGTTGTCGGATCGATTAAATCAACAAGCGGCATAAAACTCGTCACCGTCATTTGTAAAATTGGATATAAAAAGATAAAACTAATCCCAATAAATAATATGTATAAAACAATTTTAAAGATCAACCCGTCATTCCCGGTTCTACCCAATAATTTTCTTTTCGTAAACATCTTTTTCATTTAATCCTTCTCCTTTATTGATACCTTTTATTAGAGAGCTTAATTAACAAAGTATAAATACCAATTATTAAAAGTTCAATAACAAATAATATCCATGCAAGTGCTGTCGAGTATGGTCTTCCAAACCTTACATCAACTAAAGTATTTTCGATCAATACTACCAAGCGATTGTTTGATAAATTAGCATAAATTACTGCTGTATAAATAATATTAATAATCATCAAACTATGTAATCCTGGTAAAGTAATTTTCCAAAAACTATCCCATAAATTAGCACCATCAATACTAGCTGCTTCATAAACAGTTTTATCAGCTTTTTGAAGACCCGCCAAAAAGATTAAAGTTTGCACCCCCGATAACCATAAAATTAAAACAATTTTTTCAAAAGCTAAAGTTATTAGCGATGCCAATTGAGCCGGTAAATATTTATAAATGCCACTAGTAATCGCCCCACTTTCTACCGCCGGTGCTCTCAATAAATTATATTCACTAAAATAATAAAGCATGCTACCGCTAAGAAGTATGACAGGAATAAAGAAAATAACTCTAAATATTCCTTTTCCTTTAATATTTTGATTAATCATTAGTGCTAAAACTAATGCAAAAACCATTACCAAGGGAACAATTAATAAAATGTCTAAAAAGACGTCAAAAACCAACTCTACATGGTCTGGTTGTGTTTTAAAAAGACTAATAAAATGTTTAAATGTCCAACCTTTTACTTCAAAAGCAACACTATTTGTATTTAAATCAATCACATATTTCGCTTGATCGGCCAAACTAATTCTAATCGCTTGAATAAATGGTTGAAGACCAAAAATATATAAACCCACTAACCACGGTAAAACAAATAGTAAACCGATAACAGCCTTTCTTCTTTTAGCATTAAGTTTTAAAAACTGCTTATGCACAAAACTAATCCCTAAATACTTTAATATAAAACTAATAACTTTATCTTTTCTTGGCCTTATTTTATTTTCATAAAAAAGAGTTATTTTATTAAAAGTATTTTTAAAGAAGTTTCTTATCTTTTTCATGAATCCACCTCCACTAAAACTGCACTAAAAGGCGGAATTGTTACTGTCTTATAAGTTAATTCTTGATTGGAATAATTAACATATATTAGTTTTGTTTGATAAACAATCTCGCTTAATCCCTCTAAAACTACTTTATGATCCGAAATAACTTCATCATCAACGAGACTTAAAAAAGCACCAACTTTTTGATAAACATCATAAATAGTCTCTTTCCATAAATTATATTCCGTAGAAAACAAATACTCATAATTGGTATATCTTAAATGATGTCCCTCTTCTTTTGTTACTATGAAAGAAGGATTAATATTATATTCAATCATTTTTAAAACAGCATAATCTAAATTGTTAGTATAATTTAGTGGTGCACTATATAAAGAAACACTTCCCGAAAGCAAAATAGAGATAAAAGGCACTGATTCACTAATATAAGCATATTCATTAGCACCAAAAGAAGCATTATAATACCTATCAATATAACTAAAAGTATAACTGGCAGGATTATTAAGTCCTAAACTATAATCAGCTAAATTATTTAATTGTTCTTTTATTTCTTTAATCATTTCTTCTCGATATACTAATTTTTTACCACTTCGATAAGAAAAGTTAATATTACCAACATAATCTAAATTAAGACTATTAATTTGATATTTTACATATTGTTTTTTGTTTTTAAGAATTCTCTTACTTATCCCGTCTACACTTAATAGTGACCCTTTATCTTGATACGATGCTTTAATATCATATTTAAACAGATCTAAAGTTGTTTTTTTAAGTAACCTTTCAAAACTTCCTGTTTGATTAACCAATAGCGGCAATGCTTCTAAAGAAAGATGAATGCCTTCTAAATCTTCAACTTCATCAATTAATTTTTTAAAGTCTTTTCTACCACCTAATTTATGTGATAATTGGAACTTAAAGGGATTTTTACCGTAAGTTCCGTTTTTACTATAACTCTTATAGTTCGCGATTACATCGATATTATGATTAGACAAGTCCGTTAAAATACTTAAAGCATCCAAATAAGAAGTCAATTTAACTTTCTTCTCTCCAAATAAATAGGGTTTACTATCCTGACCAACTATTTCCAAATTCAAATTGTAATTTAAATTGTCCTTTATTTCTAAATTTAAATGCTCCTTATAAGTAAGTGCCATCCCTACATAACTTGCCTTATCGGCTTGCAAGAAAGTGTAGCGTGCTTGATAATCTGCTGGATAAGGTTCTTTATTAATTAAAGGAATTGTATTTATACTACCGCCAGATAATTTAATTAAAGAACTATCTCTAACCTTATAAACAAAGAAGGTCGTATTTAAATTAATTTGATTGTACATATAAGGATAACTATGCAACTCACTAGCACCATATCCAGAGTTAATTTCAGCCAAAAATGCCGCTTGATGATAACCATGGTTAATACCAAATATTGGCGTTGACAAGGGCTTTCCTTCTTTTAAATGCGGTTTAGTGGTTTCCTCTGTTTGGATTCCGAAATCACGACCATAGATACGTCTAATGTATGGTGAATTAAACACTTCATCCCGATATCTAATTAAGGCTCCCGAACCATCAGGAATAAAGGCATAACCGTTAATTTCATAATTATTACTGCCAAAGTAAGGAAATAAAATGATATCTTGAAGCTTATATTCTTTCGCCACTTTCATCGCCGCCGTCTTATACGGTATTTCAACTATTTCTTCTCTCGGAACTTCAAAATATAAACTGCCACCATCTAAATAAACAAGCACTTTAAAGGAAATTCCTAACTTTTTGAAATTGATGCTAGCATTAAGTTTATTATCTATAACTTGATAGCTAACCTCCCCGCCACCATCGCTATTAGTTAAAGACATACGTGCTTCATTTAAAGAAGCACCATCAAAATAATCGATTGTGACGCCTGATTCAATAAAACTTTTAACCGTTTTAGTATAACCATTTTCTAAATACTTAGGATAAAAGCCAAACCAAATATAACCATTGTTTTTATCATAAATGGCAATATTAAAAATTTCTTCTTGTAAATATAGCACAAGTTCATCAGACTCTAAACTTTTAATGAAACCCATTTCTAGTAAATCACTTTCATCACTCTCAAAGTTTATTGGCGTAGTATCTTCTTTGCTCGTCAAAGTGATATTACTACTATTATTTATTAAGTTTATTTCTCTTAAAGCTCTTGAACCCTTTAAACTAGAAGTAATTATAAATATCACGCCAAGAGACAAAAATGCTATTAAAATAATTTTTACTTTACGCATGAATAATTACCTCCTTAATAATATTCCCAACAAATTCAACGACTTGCATCATCATCATATAAATCATTATAAAAACAATTAAAATAACAATCATCATTAAAATTGTCATAAGAAAATGATAAATAGTTTGCTTAACAGAAAAATTATGAGTATCCTTAACACTAAAAAACAACAAAGTAGCGCTCCAAGCAATCATAATAAAGAAAATAAATTGATAAATAAATACTTCATTTAAAGTTAAAACATTAGAAATAATAATTAATAATGGCATTATCACAACCACAGGCATCAATGCACCAATGGTATTAATAAACACCGCTTTTAATGTTCCTTCTCCTTCCATTAAAGATGAAACTAAATAATTAGCAAAGACGAAAGTAATTAGCGGCACTAACACTTTTAAAACTTCTTCGCTAAAAACAGCTCTTTCTAATATTACAGGCTTGAATAATTGTCCCGTTAATAATAAAAACAGTACATAGAGCATAATCATAATAAAACCATAAAAAATCCCGGTTTTTACTTTAACTCTCTTGTTTGCTTTCACTTCATAAAAAGCATCAAGCGGAGATTTTAAATAATAAAACATAAATTTCAACTCCTGAAAATATTGATTGCCTTTAATATTCGTTCCAAGATTACTATTAGCCAATTTTAAGAGCAATTTTTGCTTTTTAATAATTACAGCAACAACATATAAAAATACCATCGCAATAATAAACACTCCTGCATATTTTTGCAGCCAAATATTTCTAATTTCCCAAAAAGCTAACGAATACTCTTCATCGGCCTCAGCGATTTTAAACTTTTTTAAAGCATTTTTATAATCGCCTCTAATAAAATAAGATTTACCAATCCCTTTATGAGCCAAATCAAATAAGGCATTATACCTTAATACCTCTTCCCAAGTAGACTCACTTTCTACATATTTACCTTGATTATACAAATCTAGTGCCTGATGGACTGTGCTAGTAAAGTTGGTTGGTTCAAAAACATGATACTTATTACCCGAACCATCTAAAACATACACTTGATCTTTGGAGTTAGTCGCTATTGCTGAAGTAGTTTTAAATAAACCCAACCTATCTTCATCGCTCGGTCCTCCAAAAATGAAAAGTAAGTTTCCCTCATTGTCATATTCATAAATAAACCCTGATCTCGTAACTGCATAAATGTTTCCCACGCTACCACTAGTAACACTCGTAAAATCACTAGCGGAATACATCTTTTTAGAAAAGAAATTAATACCGCCGTTGTTAACTTTTTTAAGAGTGTTACCTCTTTGATTTTCATCAACATTAGTTTGCGTAATTGTATAAACATAACCACTATCATTTAAAAAAACGTTATATGCTGAAGGTGGTATCTTCTTTTTTAGTAGAGCTTTTTCATTATTACCATAAAAAAACTGCACTAAGTAATCTCTTAAAGTTCCTTTGACATTATTGGGAGCGAAAAACCCTAAAAACCTGTTTTTTTCATTAATCATTAAAATTCCATTGTAAGAACCTTCAGAAACGACATACATCGTCTTGTTTTGATCCACCGCTATTTTACTAGGACGGTAAATAAAATTATTAATTTCTAAAACCGGACTTTTAGGCCTTGCAAACTCATTTATTAAAGTTGCCGACTTTAACTCCTTGTTAAACTCAACAATAAAAACTCGCCCTGAACCTTGGTCATCACTAGCACCATAATCAGCAATAAAAATCAATTCATCTCTTACAAAAACACCGGTTGGCTTCATCAAATAATCTTCACCAAAACTTAAAACAAATTCATTTTTATCATCGAAAATAACTATCTTTTTATTTCCTGTATCTGCAATATATAAATAATCGTTTTTATCAATATGCATATCTTTGGGATTATTAAATCTCTCTTCTGAATAATTAGCAACTTGATAAAGGGGTAAATAAGCATCTTGAGTAATTACTGGGTTGCCAAAACGATCTAAAGAGTGCGTTAGCGACGATGATTCTGCTTTAATATTAACTTGTAGAAAGAGCATCATTATAAAAATGAGCATTAAAATTAACTTTTTCATCATTTCAACCCCGAATGAGCCATCGTATTCATGACATTTCTTTGCAAGATAATAAATAATACAATATTAGGTAAGAAAATAATTAAACTCGCTGCAGCAGAAATACCTTGAGCAGCAATCGAACTTGTACCTAAGGTTAAAGAACCAAAATAATAAGGCAAAGTTTTCAGCGCTTCATCATTAATAAACAACTGCGATGTTTCAGTATTATTCCAAGCGCTTTGAAACGCTAAAATCGCAATCGTCGCCAGTGCTGGCTTAACGAGAGGTAAAATAACTCTAAAATAAATTTGGAGTTTATTAGCTCCATCAATTTTGGCCGCGTCATATAATTCTCTTGGAATTTGATCCATAAATTGTTTCAATAAGAAAACCCCTACTGGAATTGCTATTAAAGGAATAATGTGAGCGAAAAAGGAGTTAATGATTCCTAATCTACTCATAACTATATATCTTGGAACAGCTACCGCAACTGCAACAAACATAATTGCAATTTGATTGGCCCCAAAAATTACTTTTTTGCCTTTAAATTCTAAAAACGAAAAAGCAAAAGCTGCCAATGAGCCAAACAACAAACTAAATAAGATTACCAATATCGCTACTAATATGCTATTAAATAAATATCTACTAAAAGGAACACCAGTTTGACTAGTAGCCTTAATTAATTGTTTAAAATTATCTAAAGTAAGTCGAGAAGGAAAAAATTTAGGAGGGTATGCATAAAGTTCGTCTAAAGGCTTAAACGCATGAGAGATAATAAAAACAATCGGCAACATCATCACTAGCAATATTGGCAATAATATTAAATAAAATTTAATTTGACTTTTGTGAAATCTTTCAGGATTAATCATTTGTCCTAAGTATTTGGCTCTACGTTTTGGAAGTCTCAATTTCATTCATTATCACCTCCAAATAATCTTTTAGCTATTCTACTAAATAGTAAAACCATCAATACTAATACTACAGAAAGGGCACTAGCATAACCCATTTCATACCTGCCAAAACCAAAATCGTTCATGTGATCAACAATTAACCACCCAGCTAATTGCGGAGGTGGAGTAGATAACGTTAAAGCCGCTGCAATGCCAGAAGCATTAAAGGTACTTACAATAGCCATTACCATTCCAAATAACATTTGCGGTTTCATCGAAGGAATTGTAATATAAAAAATCTCTTGCCATCTGTTTTTAAGTCCGTCAATATAAGCAGCTTCATAAATTTCTTTATTAATATTTAGAATTCCTGATAACATCGCTAGAAAGCCAATACCCATACTAGACCATAAGCCAACAAAAAGCATAATTAAGGTTATTGTTTTCGGGTCTTGAAGCCACTGAACTGGAGCGTTAATAACTCCCATATTTAATAATAAATTATTTAAATAGCCTCTATTATCACCAGCAAATACAACCCGCCAAACGACAGTCATTAAAACGCCACTAGTCAATGCTGGAGAATAAATTATGATTGCCGCAACCGTTCGAGAACGATGAGGAATTTGCGCTAAAATCCAGGCCAAAATAAACGATAACAAATACCCTCCCGGACCAACTATTAAAGCGTACTTAATTGTTGTTGGTAAGGCAAATTGCATAAAATCAGTATCTTGTGTGAGTAAATTAATATAATTTCTTAAACCAATAAAATGAGGAAAATTAATTGTATCGTAATAAGTGAAAGATAACATTACTGAAATCAAAATTAATAAAATCACAAAAGTAAAGAAAAAGATTACATATGGTAAAACAAAAAACCCTGAAGTGTTAATCGATTTTTTTAATCCAGTTTTCGATATTATCGTTTCTGGGGACTTTATACTCACGAATTACCTCACCTCCTTTTAAATAACCGAACTCTTCAAACTTTCTTCTAAGCTCTCTATTTATTCTTGGAATTGATTGATCGATTGCTTCTCTTGGATTGATATGGTCGATTACTATTTTATTCCAAATATTTGTTAATTCTCTTTCCACGATATATGAACCAGGGGTTACTGCTGGTATTCTCGCCCATTTTGCTTGAATTAAAGCCTGTTCTTTAACTTCAACATCCCAAATAGACTCTTCTAACGTTTTTAAATTAGCAGGCAAATATAAATATCTTTCTCCTAATATCATTTTCACATTTTGTAAATAAGCCAATTGAGTTGCTTTTTTATTCCACCATTTAATCAATTGAAATCCTTCTTTTTGCATCTCTGATGCTTTAAACAAAATGCTCGCTTTACCGTACGTTGGTGCCCATCTTGCTACTTCAGCTAAATTTTCATCATACATCCCAATAAGCGGTAAAATATCCCATTGCCCTTTAAGTTCGGGTGCTGCATATTTTAATTGTAAATAAAAATCGGCTGTTGCTATTCCTAGAGGCAGGGAACCGCTTCTAAAATGTTCAAAAAATGAAGGCACTTGTTCTGGTAAATCATAGACATTAAAAATATCGGTCATAAATTTAATAGCCTCAATATTTATTTCTTCATCAAAAGTAGTAGAAAATCCATTTTCTTGATATATTTCTCCTCCCATTTGATAAATAATAGGACTAGTCAAACCAAATCCTTTGTAAGCCCCTTCTCCTCCCAAAGGATGATAAAAATTCATTTGATAACTTTGTAAAATTGGCAAAATATTAATTACATCATCCCAAGTATCTGGCGGAGTAATACCCAAAAATTCTAAAATATCTGTCCGATAATAAAGTAAGTATGTACTCTGTGTTTCTGGAATACCATAAACCCCATCCTCAAAAACCATTGGTGTAAAATTATTAGGATGAATATCTTCTACCACCTCATCAAAGTCAGAAAAACTCTTTAAATCGACTAACATCCCTCTTAGTGCGTATTGAAACGGATCCCATGAATCAATACTTAAAACAACATCTGGATTAGTTTTAGTTGCGTTGTTTAAAATGATTTTTTGATTACTTGGTAAAACATTTAATTTCACTTTTATTCCCGTTTCTTTAGTAAATTCATCATCAATCATATTTTGCATAATATCTAAATATAAACTACTTTTGCCTACCCAAACATTTAAAGTATTCTTTTCTTTGCTCGATGAAAGTTTATATCTTTCATCAATAAAGGAATAGAAAAAAGATTTAATTGAAAACCATATCCTTTCAAAAAAATTTCCATTTGCCTTTGGCAATTTTATATTGGATCCATGAAAATAAATATTTTCGATATCTATCGTTTGTCCACTAATATCATTAATAGCGACACCTATTAGTTGATAAGCCGAACCGCTGCCTTGATTAAACTCCGCTAATTTGTTTGGGATTTTATTTGGATTCTTAGCTAATCTTTTTAATTGTTTACTGGCAATTAAAAGTGGCGTAGCATTAGTTGCTTTTTTATATTTAGGAGTTAAATTATTAATTAAATCATAAACGTCTTCTAGTCTTTCCGCAAGTAAAATTAACTCCTCTTTAATATTTGGAAGATATTTTAAAATATCCCAATCAATTAAAGCATCTTCCGACCTTCCTGTAATACTACTCACCGCTAGTCCTAAGCTATTGATTCTATCCATTATACGATAAAGTTCGTCGATGTAATTTGTTAAATTAACCACCGTGGTTTCTAAAGTTAGTTTATGTTCACCTTTTTCTAGAAAAAATAAGAATTGACCGTTTTTATTATGAAGGGTTTCATATTCCCATTTTTTATTATAAGAAAATAAATAACCTGCCGCCTCACGAAACGGTATTTCATCGTCAATAAAAATGGATAATCCACTACTCATGCCAATTTTTGCTTGCTGAAGATATTTAAAACTCAACTGATAAAGTCCGCTTTCTTTAACTTCAAATAGATAACTGACTTTTGATCCTGATCTACTAATTGAATCGCCTTCAAGTTTATTTAAAACATTTGTTTTATAGCTTGCTTTCTCCATTTGAGCGCCTTTATAGTAGCCTGACTTAATCTCGACATCATTTTTATCCTCAAAAAGGTAACCTTTAATAACGATTTGGTCGTTAATTATTTTTTCATTTTTGTGAATATTGTAATATTCTTGGTAAGTTAACGGCTGTTCTTCTTTGCTAAATGTCATTCCTTTTAAATAAAAATCATAATTATTAGCTTGAATTGTTATTTTATTAACACCACTATTTAATTTAAGCCATAGTGGCTCTTCATATCTTGCTTCAGGATCACTAATTAGTTGATAATATTCTCCTTTTTTTGCGGCGGTATAAGGTAACAATTCATTACCATAACGATTATATTTGTTTTCTTCTTCACGCTCAATAACATTCCAAACTATCGGCAAATTTAAGTTGTTAAGCTCATTATATAAAACTTCATCATTAACACTTAATTTAATTGTTGGTGCGGTAGTAAACTCTTCGTTAATTAAAAAATTAAGACTAAAATGATACAAGCCCTCTTCAGTAACTAAAACATTAAAAGATATTTCTTCTTTTTTCTTTATTAAAATGGCTTCTTTATTTTCATCATATAAACTATTATCGCTTAATATCTCGTTAGCTAAGACATTAATATCTTCTCCACTATATTTAGGATATTTATCGAGCCATGAATCTAATTTTCTTTGGTAAGTGTTTTCTCTAAATCTACCTAAATCAATGACCCAATCGCTTTCGTTAATCTCGCCTTTAATTCTTACATCAAAAAGGCTAATAGTAAAAAACATTAACATTGTCAGCATCATTAAGATAATTGATTTTTTCATTCATTTCACCTTCTTTAGAGTTGGATAGCAATAAAAGCTTTATCACTTAAAATGTTCACTTTAAAACTGACTTTTTCATTTAATACTTCCATCTTGAGCGTTTCTTCAACTTCTCCTGTAGTAGTGTTGTAAATTTCAATTAGACAATTACCATTATTAAAAGGAATTTCTACTAAAACATTTTTAATCTCATTAACTTTATTATTATATTTAAAGTCCTTATGATATAAATAGCCATAACTTCTATCATCTAGTAAATATCCTATTAATTTTATTTGGCTCGAAGAAACTTTAACCGTTTTTAAGGTTTGTAAAAGTTGATATTTTTCACTTACCATATTCATCTTTTTTACGAATTTACCAATCCCTTTAAATTGAAAGTATAAATCGCCAAAATGAACAAAACTATCCCACCACCAATTCATTCCACCGCCGGCGCCACCACCTAAAATAGCACCCCAGTGATTTTGTTTAATAGTGATTCCTTCCGGATCCTTTTGATAAGTTCCTTTTCCTGTACGCCAGTCTATCCCTATTTCAGAATGCAAAATTGGCTTTTTATACAATCCGTGTAACTCTTCAATAACTTTAACTAACTCACTATTAATATTTAAGTTAGTGTAATCATAACTATGAGGATTAGCATAATCAATACTCTTTAAATAAAACCCTTCACCTTTTAAATGCTTATACGACGTAGTCACTAAATGCCCGTAAATATCAATTTCTTTAATAAACTTAGTCATTTCATCATGCCACTCGACAACATTAAAACTATTAAAATTATCAGTCCAATCAACTTCATTCCATAATTCCCAGGCAGCTAAATTTTCTAAGTGACCATATCTCGCAACTAAATATATTAATTGTTGTTGGTAAATTTCTTTCGCCCTTGGGTTTGTAAAAAACTCTTCTGGAGATGATAAGATGCCGCCGTTTTCTTTATTCCATTTATTATGTTTCCATGCCGGATTTACTTTGGCACTAAATTGACCATGTTGTAGCAACGTTAACATGAAATAAAGGTTGTTTTTGATTGCCAGCTCAATTACTTGATCTAACTCATTAACATTATTCATTCTCGAGATAAAATTATCGAATTTTTCACCACTATGTAAAGCAAAACTTCGAGTATTAAGCCATATCCGGGTAAAATTAGCATTATTTTCTCTCATCTTACTAAACCAAACCCGATAATCATCTAATTTTCTTGTTGATGAGGTGTACCAAGCATTGTTTTGCCCCACCGGAATAAAAGTTTCTCCATTCTCAAAGATAAAATTCCGTTTATGTCTTTGTTCAACTTTTAAAACACCTTTACTTTGAGACGTTTTATTTTCTTTTACATTAAATACTAATTGTTGTTCTTCAATTACTTTATTTTTAAAAGTAACTTTAAGATTAAGATGATATTCTCCAGTTTCTTTTGTTAAAAAGCGAATAAGAAACATTTCATTAGCAAAACCCTTTGTTATCTCTTTTTGATAATATTCGTCTTCCTTTCCTAATTGCTTTTCTTCTTTTTGAAAATTCACTGCTAAATTATTGCTTTTGAAATAAAACGCATATACTTTTTTTATCGCTTTATTAGGAAATCTAAAATATCCTTCAATTTTAAATTCTTTAGTGTTAAATGGGTTAATTACAAGCTCTTGAAATTTATTATTTAAATGTAATTCCCATTCTATTTTTTCATTAGTTAAAAATATTTCCTTTTTATTAATAATGCTTTTAATTAAACCCATTTTCACACCCAATCTCGTTTAAAATCCTAACATATCCCTCATTGCTTCAATTGCATCTGCAAATGCCCTATCAGCATCGGCAACGATTGCGTCCATTACACTTGCATAATCTGTTTCACCGCTAATAATATCGTAGAAGTATTCGTTTGTTGCGCTATTAACCGCATCCCAACCGATAACTTCTTTATTGGCCCAATAGGCTCCATTTCGTAATCCTTCTAAAAATTCAGGAGCGACAAAGCCATTAGCCACTTCACCATAAGGAATTGATTCCCATATTTTATTAACTCCTTGTGAGTCTAGCCCGTAATCTACAATTGGGTAAGGGAAATTATTTGCTTGTTGATATAATTCTTGTCCAGATTCTTCGTAAATTTCAAATCTGCTTAAGATTCCTTCCTCACCAAAACTCATCCATTTTAACAATTGATAAGCTGCGTCTTTATTGGCGCTTAATGCCGATACTCCAGAAATATCAGTATTTCCTCCGGTAACTAAGTTTGGCCCTGGATAAACATCCCAATTAAAATTCATCTCTTCAAAATGATCTTTTATTGACCAAGTTGCTTCACTCCAAATTGCTACTTTGCCACCATATGTCGGGATAAAATCTGGTCTTCCGTACCATTCTTCTAATTCTTCATCAGAAAAACCTGGCTTGTTATAGTTTTGATCAATAGATTCTCTCATTTGGTTAGCACCAGTTAACATTACCGGATCATCAAAGTTAAACTTTTCTCCATCAAATGAAAAAGAATACCAACTTTTACCAACTTCTGCATTTTGCTTAATTTTTAATACTTTAGGATATTCCCTTGTAAAATAATTTTCCGTAGTCATACCATAAATATGATTTGCTTGGTTAGTTGCCCCTTTAGCGATACTAATCATTTGTTCTACTGTCCAATCATACTTAGGTTTAGAAATGCTCGCTGCATCAAGTAAATCCAAATTAATAAACCAAGGTTTTGGGTAAATAAATGTTGGAATTGCAAATCTTCTACCTGCATAAACTCCTAAATCTTTAACTGACGGAAAAATAAAATTAGTGTCGGGATCATGTTCATAATAATCAGTAATATCAGCTAAAATATTAAAAGGTAAAAAAGACTCTAGTCTTCTAACTAAAAAAACATCTGGTAAATTGTTAGATTCTAGAAGCCCAAGAAAATTTTCATCCCACTCATAGTCTTCACCAACTACTTGCATTTCAACTGTTATATTTGGATATTTTTCCATAAATTTATCAATCATTACAACATCAATCGTAATCATTTCAGGATTTGTGTATTGCCAAGTTGCATATTTTAATGTAATTTCTTTTTCTTGCCAATCAGGAATACCATTACCATCTTTATCCCAAAACTCATCTGTTGCACTACCATTATCATCTTTTCCGTTTCCATTATTATCATCATTTCCTCCATTATCACAGGCACTAACAAATGCTAATGAAAACAACAAAACCAATACTGTTAAAAACTTTTTCATTTTTCTCTCTCCTTATTTTTTAAATTCATTCAATAAATCATTTAACTTACATGTGGCAACACATACAAATCTATCGGCGCCACCATAATAAACATAAAGCGTATTATTAACAATTACATTTCCTGTAGGAAACACGCAGCCTGTATAGTATCCTTCTGTTTCATAAGGATATTCTGGTTCCATAATATAATTTTCTAATCTACCCAATATTTTTGTTGGATCTTTTAAGTCAAGCAATAATGCTCCAACTCGATACTGGTCATCTTTTTTGGAAACACCGTGATATAAAACTAACCAACCATCTCTAGTTCTTAAAGGAGGCGTGGAACCGCCAATTTTTTTCATCTCCCAGTCATACTTTGGTTTAATTAATAAAACATCATCTTTCCAGCTCATTAAGTCATCTGAATATGCTAGCCAAATAGAGGGAACATCAACTCCATATTTTTCTCCAACCCACTCTTTAGGGCGATGTAACATGACATATTTGCCATTTATTTTTTCGGGAAATAAAATAACGTCCCGATTGTCTAAATTATGCTCTGTAATTCTTCCTAACTTTTTAAATGTTTTTAAATCCTTACTAATAGCAATTCCAGTATTTGTTTTATTCCAATCAATTCCTTGCGGTAAATCATGACGAGGCCAACCGTGTTCATAACCTTGTCGTAACCAATACTTCCCAGGAGGAAAGGCTCTAAAAGCATAGGTAACGTAAAATAAGGAACCAAACTTAACAATTCTTGGATCTTCTACACAACCACTATCAAAAGAATTTGGGTCTGGAGATAATACTGGCTTATCGCTATACCTCGTAAAATTTATCCCATCTTTAGAAGTTGCTAAACCTAGATAAATCATGTGAGCATCATCATTTCCGGCAGCACGATAAAGTAAATAGAACGTGCCGTCTTCATACCAAGCACCTGGATTACAAACTGCTAATGATTCCCAATCATTTTTACTATTAGGTTTAATAATTGGATTTTCTTTTGCTTTAATCAGTTTCATTTTTTTATTTCTCCTTTAATATAAATGCTTTATCTTCTTTAAATGAAAAACTATAACTAAATTTATTATTTGAAATTATTACTTCAGTAGTTAAAAGTAGTTCACCGCTATCTGTATCATATATTTCTAAATCATATTTACCATTCATAAACGGTATTTCAACATTAACAGTCTTTTCATTAATGTTAGTGTTTTTATGTGTCCACTTCTTATCATATAAATATCCATATATTCTATCGTCGACAATATAGCCTAAAATCTTAGTATTGTTGTTGTTGATTTTTACTCCAGAAAGCTTATGCAATAAATTATAATTTTCCCCAACCAAATCCATCTTTTTGGCAAATTCTCCAGCACCCTTAAAACGATAATACAAGTCTAGTGGATGAACAAAACTATCCCACCACCAATTCATTGCACCCCCTAATGAGCCGCCCATTATTCCAGCCCATTGGTTTTGTTTTATCGAAACACCTGTGGGGTCGGCATTCCTATTTTCAGCACCATTTTGCCAACCGATTCCAATTTCTGATTGCAAAATAGGTTTTTGATATTTTGCGTACAAACTATCAATAATTGGAACAAGCTTTTCCATAACATTTACATTTGCATAACCGTAATCATGAGGATTTGCAAAATCAATGTTATCAGAACTATAAGCTGAACCAGTGTTCCCTTTATAACTGGTCGTAATTAAATGATCGTAAGCATCAACCTCTTTAATGACGTTTGTCATTTCATTATGCCAAGCAGTTACTGCAAGAGCATTATAATTATCCGTCCAATCAACTTCATTCCACAATTCCCAGATGACTTTATCACTATAACCCCACCTAGAAATAATATAAATCAATTGTTGTTTATAAGTTTCTTTAGCCTCAGCATTTGTGAAAAATTGATATGGTTTGGATAAGATTCCACCATTTCTAACATTCCACGGATTTTCAATCCACTGAGGATTTACAGAAGCACTAAATTGACCATGGTTTATGAAAGTTAACATAAAATGAATATCAAACTCATCTGCTAAATTAAAGACTTTATCCAATCTAAGTGCCCTTGCTTGCCGACTATCAAAGTTATCATACGAATCTCCAAAATGTAAAGAGAAGTTCCAAACTCCCATCCATATCCTTGCAAAATTAGCATTATTTTCATGCATCTTACTAAACCAAACATCATAGTCAACAGATTGCCTAGTTGTTGAAGTATACCAGCTAGTATTTTGGCCGACAGCAATAAAGGTTTTCCCATTATCATATACTAAATTTCTTTTATGAGTTTGTTCCACTTTTAAAACACCTTGATACTCATTGCCACTATCAATTACATCAAATTCGTAATTTAATGTTTGGACAAGTTTATTTTTTAAGTAAATATTTATTTTTAAATCATGAAGACCAATTTCTTGAGTATTATATCTTAATCTATAATGTGGGTTTCCAGTTGGTATAGCCCTTTCTAAACCTTGTGGCTCATCTGGATTTGTGCTTGCTTGGCCAGAAATACCATTAGGTGTCCCCTTCCAATTTGTGTCTAAAATTAATTCAAAATCTTGATACCAAAAAGCATGAATGTTTTTTGTCTCACTAGAGGGCGTTTTAAAAACTCCAATGATTTTAAATTGATTATAATCATATGGGTTTACATCCAAATCATGGAAATTATCGTTTTCATACAATTCAAATTCAATTTTATCATTCGTTTCACTTTTTGATAAAATTGTTATTCCATTAATATATTTAGTCGTCAAAACTGGTGGTTCATTATCACCATTGTCATCATTTTCATCAGGATTACAAGCTATTAACAAGCCGAGAATACCAACAATGATAATAAAACTAATCAGCCTTTTAAATTTATCTACCCAAGGAATCATCATCACCTACTTTTTCATTATTGTTTTTAGCAAACTCAACTAATAAATCGATTGTTGAGAAAGCTAAAGCAACGTAAGTATCTGCAGCACCATAATAAATAGCAACTTTACCTGTTTTTTCATCAACTAAAGTCGCACATGGAAAGATAACATTATTAACAAAACCTGTCGTTTCATACTCCTTCTCTGGAGTTAAAACATAATCTCTTGCCCGATATAAAACTTTTGAAGGTTCTTCTTTATCAAGAATTGCTACTCCCATACTGTAAACATAGCCATTACATGTATTGGTAACTCCGTGATATAAAACTAGCCAACCTTCTTCAATTTCTATTGGTGCTGGCCCTCCACCTATTTTTAAGCTTTGCCACCAACCACTACCACCTTTAGTCATTACATGGCGGTGTTTACCCCAATAAGCCAAATCTTTACTTGCGGATAAGAAAATATCACCAAAAGGAGTGTGTCCGTTATCTGATACTCTCGATAACATTAAAAACTCATTATTAACCTTTCTAGGAAATAAAACTCCATTACGATTAAATGGTAAGAAAGGATTTTCTAATCTTGTAAATGTTTTAAAATCAGTTGTTTTAGCTAAACCTATGGTAGGGCCATAAAAGTTTGTACACCAAATAATGTAATAAACATCATCAACTAAAACTAACCTTGGATCATAAGCATAATAAGGATTCCATGGTTTACCACTTTCATCAATAAAATCAATTGGCTTATCAGCTATTTCCCAATTAATAGCGTCCTTGCTATAACCTAATCTCAAATGAGGTAAGATTGCAGTGGTTTCCGCTCTAAAAACTCCAATAAAGCCATCTTTATATTGAACAACAGCACTATTGAAAATCCTCGCAATCCCTTTTGCTGGATTTCTCTTAATAATGGGGTTACCACTATATCTCCAAACTACTTCAGTTGATCCTTTAGGTCTCTCTTCCCAAGGCATTCTAATGTCTTTTATCATTTATTATCCTCCAATAGTTTTTTATTTTTATTTATTAATTCATTTCTCTGTTTTGTACTATCATGAGCACGGTACACTTCTGTTGGGGTATTAAAAACATAGTCTTCCAATTTTTCAATAGTTGTCGTAGCGACATGCATTCTTGTATCACTAGAAGCATAATAAATAAAGACTTTATTACCATCGATGCTCCAGCCATTAACAAACAAGACGTTTGAAACGTCACCGACGCGTTCTTTGCCTAATGGCGCCATAAAGTGCCCTGATGGCCGTGCAATCACTTTCGTTAAATCATTCAAGTCGGTTGCGAACATATATAAAACATACCGTAATCCTGCCGCTGTTTCTCTTACACCATGAACTAAATGCAGCCAACCTTTTGCTGTTTTAATCGGTGCGGGTCCTTGCCCGTTTTTATATTCATAAATGGTGTGATAATTTTTCCCAAAAACTAATCTCTCGTCTTCAATAACTGGATTTTTCATATCTTTTACATAACCAAAGAAAATCCCACCACCACTACCAACATCCATAAATTTATCTTGAGGTCTTGTATAAAAAGCATATTTCCCATTAACAAACTCTGGATGTAAAACCGCATTTCTTTGCTGCTCGGAATCTGTTTCTAAGTTGGGCAATCTTTCCCAATTAATTAAATCCTTTGTTTTAACCATCCCTATCCATGCTTTTGCTGAAGAAGTATCGTCAACTTTAGTATCTTTTCTTTCTGCACAATAAACACCATAAATATAACCATCTTCATGAGTCGTTAAGCGCATATCATATCTATTAACTTCTTCTTTGTCTTTATCTTCCCACTCTAATAATCTTAGAAACCGAAAATTATCTATCCCTGATTTGCTTTTAGCCAAAGCAAAAATAGATTTTCTATCTGCCCCTTCTAATCTAACAACCAAATAATGATAACCATCAAAGTAAATAGCTCCGCTATTAAAAGTGGTATTAACCATTAATCTTTCTAAAAAGTGAGGGTTAGTTTTAAGTGCTAAATCAAAGCGCCATTCCAATGGTACATGATTTCTTGTTACAACAGGATGTAGGTATCTTTCATAAATCCCATTATATAAGTCTTTATTAATTTTGTTTTTCCTTTTAATCAACTTTTCTTGTTGTTTTTTTAGCTGATAATACTTTGGATGTATCATAGTTTAAATCCCCTTTTCAATAGTTCTATATATGCTCTTCCGTTATGATAAGATGCTTTCCATTTATCGACAATTCCATATTGATTTAAAGGATTACCTTGGTTATCTACACCCCAAAACCATTCACTGCCAGGCCTCTTATCGACTAAATACTTATTAATAAACTTATAGATACTTTTAACTGCTTTTAAATATTTTTTATCATTAGTTTTTTGATAATGATTATAAAATCCTACCATCGCTTCTACTTGTACCCACCATATTTTATTAAACTTATCATCACCATTAAGTTCTGTTATTAAACCTTTTTTTGTTAAAGCATTTTGATAAACACTTTCCGTAACTTTTAAAACAATTTCATCCAACTCTTTATCATCAATGTTTAACGTACTAATGGTCCTATCGATTAACCAACAAGCCTCAATATCATGACCATAAGAACCTTTTTTTTGAACAACTCTTTTATTTTCATCAAAATATAAATAAAAGGAGCCTTTTTTCTTGTTATAAAGTTTATTTTTAAAAACATTTACCATTTCAAGTATTCGCTTCCGTAATAATTCTTCTTTTTTCACTCTATATAAATTTGTGTAAGCTTCTAATAAATGTAATAAAGTGTTTGTTGTATAAGGAAAATTATCACCATTCATAGCAGTTAAAGAGCCATTTTCTCTATTCCATTCTCTATCAAATTGTTCATAATAACAACAAACTTTATTATAAGAATATTTCTCAATTAACAAAAAAGTTTGATAGGCTTCATCAATTGCATTTTCGTCATTAAAAACTCTCCCATACTCTGATAACCCATAAATAACAAAAGCATGTCCATAAATGTTTTTAAACATTAAAGCGGATTTTTTATCAAAGGTCACTTCCCAAAAATATCCACCATATTGATAATCATAAAAAGCTTCTTTAATAAACTTATAAGCATGATTAGCAGCTTTTTTTAAATCATCAAAATGAAAATATTCATACCAAAGAGAAAATGTGAAAAGATGCCTTGATTGACTAATTAATGATTTATTAGCTTCTTTTGTTAGTTTTAAATCATTACTTAAATAACCATAAAAACCTCCGTTTTCATCATCCTTAAGTTTTAACCAAAAAGGAATCATTAACTCTTTTAAATGCTCTTCAATTAAACTCATAAATTATTTCCTAACCTTATTTTAGTACTATCTCTAATAATCGTTTTTCCTTTAATGAATATTCTCCCGTATGTTAATTTAGGGTTCTTTATCTTTTTGACAATAATCTTTGAGGCTGTTTCTACCATTTGCTTAATATTATTATCTATTGTAGTAATTTGAGGTTCTGAGATTGTAGAAAAAATTGAGTTATCAAAACTAACTACCGAAACTTCTTCAGGAACTTTATAATTACCTTCTTTTAATTTTTTAATTAGCTTATAGGCTGTTTGATCACAATTTGCAACAAAAGCAGTAGGCATATTACTGGGTAAATTAAAATCTATTAATTTTCCTAAACCATCTCTGTCGCTGATAATATAATCATTATTTAGCGGCAAATGATTTTCTAATAGCGCTTTATAAAATCCCAAAAAACGATCTTGAATACTGGATGTTGAACTAATATTTCCAACAAAACCAATTCTCTCGTGTCCTTTTTCAATTAATAAGTGTGTAACTTCATAACTCGAAAAGAAGTTATCAATAACAATAGAATCTGCATTAGAAAAACTCACATAAAAATCCATATATAATAAAGGAATATCAATAGTTTCTAGCTTTTTTAAATAGTCTTCTTCTAGTTGTCCTAAAACGATTAAACCATCAACTTTTTGTTCGTTATACATGTTAGGTAAAATAAGCCTTTCCTCATCTTCGCTTAACAGTATTTCGATAATACCTGAATAGCCTTCTGTATTTAATCTTTTTACTATTTCACTAGAAATACTAAAATAATAAGATTCCTGGGATTCGACATATCTATTAGCAATTAAAATACCAATATTATAACTTTTCCTCGTCTTTAAACTTCGAGCCGCAATATTTACACGATATCCTAACTCTTCAGCTTTTTGTTTTATTTTTTCTCTTAGTTCATCCCCAACCCCATCTTTATCATTTAAAGCTTTCGAAACAGTAACAATACTAACATCAAAAATTTCAGCAATTTGCTTCATATTGACTTCGATTCTTTTTTTTGGCTCTCTTATATCCTTTTTACTCACTCAAACGCCTCTTCATAGCGATAATTTAGTTAATCAATACTCCAGTTTTTTATTTCTGCAATTTTTGAAGATAACAATAGAGCAGCTTTTTCATGTGTTACTAATCCTGGATGGCTTCCCGCTCCCATCCCATCGCTTAAATTTGCTTTAGGTAACTGTAAAATATGAATATCAATTTCACTATAATCATCTTTAATTACTTGATAAACATCATTTGTAGCTTCGAAAATATTGGTTTCATTCATTAAACCATAAACAATTATAATGCTTGCATCTTTATTTAAATTATGAAGCTTAACAATAAAATCAACATAAGCATTAATAAAATTTTCTAATGCTTCCTGTCTTTCCGAGCTATTCGACAAAGTATTAATATATGACCAATCATTGGTTCCTAAATTGACAACATAAATATCAGGAACATAATTATTAAAGGACCACCTTATACTGCTTTCCACATCAACATAATCATATTTGTTAGGAATATTACTATTGCCGTGCCAAGGGCTTTTTTTAACTGCCCAACCAGAAGCTGAAAAAATGTTAATTTCAGCATCTAAATACTTAGCTGTCAAAGTTGCAAAACTTCTTAATCCATCTGAATTAGCTGTAGTTTTATCACCTACACCATTAGATATCAAGTTTCCATAACCGGCAGATGAAGATGCCGCAATAACTTCAATCTTTCTTTCTTTATAAGGCTCATTTTCAATAAAATAACCATCAGTTTCCAACGATTTTATTGATGTTTTAGAATCTGTTGATTCACTCCTTTTTAAGACTTTAATAGTATGAATATCTTCACTTAAACCATCAATAATTATTTCATTAATCCCGTTATCTAAAGCATGAGTTTCTCCTTTAGTTGGATCTTCTTCTCCATCAATAAAAACAACTACATAGGGCACTTTTTCAGAACTATTAATCCCTGTAACTAAATTCATAATTAGTTTTGTTCCAATAAACTTAACCTCAAAACCACTAGCAGTAAAATAAAAATATTGCTGTTTTTCTCTTTCATTATAAAAATATCTACCAAACATTTTTACTTTTGTATTGTCTGTTAATAAAATTCCTTCGATTAATGAAACTAGGCTATCATCTTCAACTTGATACATAATTTCCCCGCTAAACTCTGAATCTTTATAATTAGCTTTATTACTTATAGCTTGAATCTTTATTAAATAATTTCCAGGCTCGAAATTTAAACCCTTTAAATCTTGATTATTATCAACAAGATATTTCTTCACCTTTAAAGTTTCTTGATTTAAAACTTCAATCCGATAACCAGTTGCGTTATCAACTTCATTGAAAGAAACAATATCATCAACAACTTTAAAATTACCTGGAACTAAAAGTTCAATAGATTCTTCTTGAACGCATCCCACCAAAGCAATCACTAATATCAAACTCAAAGTTAAAACCATTTTTTTCATATTCCCACCTTATTTACTTTATCGTTTACTTAAATTATATAACAGCATTTATAGTTTGTCAAGAAAACGTTTACACATATTTGAAAAACAAATTTTCCAATTGGAAAAATACAATATTTGTTTTAATATTTTTAAACATATAATCTCTTTTTATCAATGTTATTTTAATATCTTTATTGTTTTTTAAAAAAACGATCTTCGTTAAATCTGTTTAATTTATGTCATCAACAGCAATTTTTTTAATACTTTTTTTATGCTATAATCAATAATTAGGTAAGCAATGATAACTAAATATAAATGAAAAGGAGGAACTAATATATATAAAAATTATATGTATTAGGACAATAAAATGAAAGTAATATTAATAAGACATGGAGAACCAAGATATGATGAAGTCTTAAAAAGAAATTATCGTGTCATTAGAAATGATTTAGGAAGATTAACAGCTCTTGGAGTTAAACAAGCAGAAACTGTTAGTCTTGATGAAAGGCTAAAGGGAGCTACTCTTATCGTCTCTTCGCCCTATACTCGTTCGCTTCAAACTGCAGCGATTATCTCGAGATTAACCAATATACCACTTACTGTCGAAAACGACCTTCATGAATGGATCCCTGATTATAATTTTTCTCACCCTGACATGGTTGATACTGCTTATCATGATTTTATGAAACATCGAGGGGTTAGTTACCCTGAAAAAAAAGTTGATTGGGAATCGCTTGAGTCTTTAGAAACGAGGACGAAAAACGCTATAAGGCCTTATTTGGAGCATGAAAAAATAATCGTTGTTTGCCACGGCATGGTAATGCGAGCCTTAGTCGATTTTGATTTACATGTTGATTATTGCGGAATTCAAGAAATCGAAATTTTTTAGCCTTTATTAAGATTAATATAATTAGAATAATAGATTTTAATAGTGGCCCTAAAGCAAAAAAATGTCTATCATGACATTTTTTTACTTAGTTATATTTAAATTACTATTTTAAACACCCGATTGGAACTACATAAACACCATCTTCCCTTTGATAACCAAATTCTGTTTTTGTTACCACCATCAAAAATGAGTACCGCTTCCTTTTTTGACATCTGCTTTGTTAACAAGAGCACGCAGATGATTTACTGCTTTGCCGACTTATATTGTGTACTTTGGTTTTGCTTATTAAATATTTTTTCCCCTCATATCTTATTAGTAAATTACATTTTTCTTAAGTTTCTTTTAATCTTAGCTGTTTAATTTCTAAATAGTTTTTATCTTCTATTTTTTGAATTTGTTGCAAAGCTAATCGATCTAATTCTTTTCGCGAATAATCTATTTTAAAATATTGATTAAAAAGCCAAAAATATAGTTCTGCTTTTAAACTCTCTTTATATTCATTAGATTTAGTTTCTCTAAGTTCTTCAACCGCCCAATTTGCTGTTGAAGCCGCTACTAACTTATAAAGCAATAATGGTTCTTTTTCTAACAAGTTATGTGCTTTTTTAAAAGACTTTGATATTTCTTTCATTGTTTTCTTTTCCTTTCGATATTTTTAATTATTTGTTTTAATATTGATTTTCCTATCCCTTTATTCATCATATTAGGATTAACTACAATCGGGTTTATGCCTAAATAATACTTTTCATTGTTAACGTAATAATGAAATACAACCACTCCAGCAATTGTTTGTTTATTTTTAAATACTTTAATAAATGATTTTATATTAGCCATCTCATAAGGATTATTTAAAATATATTTATAATGAAGAGAAATTGGTTCATTAAATAAAGCAAATTCATTAATTTGTTTAGCATTGTAGTATTTATCTTCTAAAATCCATTCATCGATTACTTTATGTTCTTTTGGATTATAATTTTCTACTAAATATTCCATAATGATATTTTATTCTTTTAATTTTTTCTAAATACTTTTTATCTTTCATAAATTAAAATTCCAGTCCTCTCTATACTTTTACTTATTTCGCTATTCTCTTTAACTGTTTTATTACTAAGAAGATCAACTTTATTATTTAAATTATTTCTTAAATCTTCTACAACACCAAAAAAATCAATTCCATCGATATCAGATACCATATATAGATCAATATCGCTTTCTTTATTAGCACTACCTTTTGCATATGATCCATATAAATATACTCTATCTATATTATAGTTAGAAACTACTTGTTTTACTTTTTCTTTAATTGTTAAAAATGATAACACTTGTTCTTCATTATTTTTTAACAATATTTTTTCATTAGTTAAACTAAGCGAGGCGTTAGTAATTAATTCTAAAATATAATTACTTGGTATTCTTACACCGTTTTCCCAATTTCTAATTGATTTAACTGGTATATTTAATAATTTTGAAAGTTCGACTTGTGTTATGTTCAAATTATTTCTGAGCTTTTGTAGTTCATTATTCACAACTATCCCTCCACCAAAATTATATACCCCATTGGGGCACTTGTCAACCTATAAAAACAAATAAACGCCTTAGGTAAGGCGTTTATCGCTATTTTGTTTGGTGACCCGTACGGGATTCGAACCCGTGAATGCTAGCGTGAAAGGCTAGTGAGTTAACCGTTTCTCCAACGGGCCAACTGGCGGAGTAGGAGGGATTTGAACCCTCGCACCGATTTTCACCGATCTATACCCTTAGCAGGGGCACCTCTTCAGCCTCTTGAGTACTACTCCAAATGCGCTATTATATATTATCTTATTAGTGTTAAGTTGTCAATATATAAGGCATTTTTTTGAATTTATTTTTCTTAATTATCTTGGCGGAATCATCGATAAAGACACTTTACCTTTAACCTTATCTACTCCGATAACCCAGACTTTTATAATGTCTCCTACTGAAACTATTTCATTAGGATCTTTAACAAATCTAGTCGCCATTTTAGAAATGTGAACTAAACCATCTTCTTTTAATCCACAATCAACAAAAGCACCAAATTGAACTACGTTTCTAACGGTACCTTCTAGTTGCATACCTTCTTGAAGGTCTTCAATGTTTAAGATGTCGCTTCTAAGTTGTGGGGCTGTAAACTCATCTCTTGGGTCTCTGAGAGGTTGGGCTAAAGCATCTAAAATATCATTAAAGGTATAATCATCTATCGTTACTGAACTTCTAATTTTATTACGGTCCATATATTCTATTAATAATCTTACTGATGGACTACCTACCATTTCTGGTGTTAAATTTGCTAGTTTAATTATTTCCAAAGCTACTTGATAACTTTCTGGGTGAATAGAAGTCATATCTAACTTTTCTTCCCCTCCCACAATTCTTAAAAATCCTGCAGCTTGTTCATAGGATTTAGGGCCCAGTCTTGGTACGGTTAAAAGCTCTTCTCTTGATTTAAAAGGTCCATGTTGATCACGATGCTTAACTAAGTTTTCACTAATTCTTTTATCTAATCCAGAAACATAACAAAGCAAAGCTTCAGAAGCAGTGTTAACGTTAACGCCAACTTGGTTAACAGCGTTAGTTACTACAAAATCTAAAGTTTCTGATAATTTATTTTGACTAACATCATGTTGGTATTGGCCAACGCCGATGCTTTTAGGATCTATTTTAACTAATTCTGATAGTGGGTCTTGAAGTCTTCTCGCAATCGAAACCGCACTTCTTTCTTCAACTGAATAATCAGGAAATTCTTTTCTAGCTAACTCACTAGCGCTATAAACTGACGCTCCAGCTTCATCAACGATAACATATTTAGTCGGAAGTTTATATTGTCTTAACATCTCTGAAACAAAACTTTCTGTTTCCCTAGAGGCGGTTCCATTTCCAATCGCGATAATATCAACATGATATTTTTTTATCGCTTGAACAACTAATCTTTGTGAAGCGGGAATTCTTTGTTCGGCGCCTTTTTCACCAACATACTTCTCATGGGGGAAAATAACGTCTTTAAATAAAACTGTTCCTTGCGGATTTACAATCGCAAACTTACATCCAGTTCTAAAGGCAGGGTCAATTCCCATTACTACTTGCTCTTTCATTGGTGGTTGTAATAACAAGTTTTTTAAATTAATGGCGAAAAGTTCAATCGCTTTATCTTCTGCTTTTTCTTTTAATTCACTTCTTACTTCTCTTTCAATAGAAGGATAAATTAATCTTCTTAAAGCATCCTTAATTGCATCTTCTATTATTTCGTTAACAAAGGAACTTTTTTTACCAATCATTTTTGTTTCTAAGTATTTGAGCATCTTTTCTCTATTAGCGTCTAAACTAACATTGATAACTTTTAAGTTTTCTGCTCTATTCATCGCTAAAATACGATGCGATGGAATACTTTTAATCGCTTCTTGATAATCATAGTAAGTTTCATAAAGACCTTTTTCATCGATGGTATCAGCTTCTTTTCTTTTTTTACCAACCATCATTCCATCGTTAGTCATTTCTAATCTTAATGCTTTTCTAAAGTCAGCATTATCACTAATCATTTCAGCGATAATATATTTAGCACCTGTGATTGCGTCCGCTGTCGTTTTAACATTTTCATTTAAATAGTTTTCAGCTTCTGTTTCTAAATCACCTTCAGTAGGAAGACTTAAAATCCATTTTGCTAAAGGTTCCAAACCAAACTTAATCGCTTCAGTTGCTTTTGTCTTTTTCTTTTCTTTAAAGGGACGGTATAAATCTTCTACTTCAACTAATTTAGTAGCGCTAATGATTTCCGCTCTTAATTCTTCCGTCATTAATTCTTTTTCTTCAATTAAACGAATGACGTCTTCTTTTCTTTTTTGTAAGTTGGCAGCGTAGCTCCATTCTTTATGAATCTCATTGATTTGTTCTTCATCAAGACCGCCTGTTATTTCTTTTCGATAACGAGCGATAAAAGGAATTGTGTTACCTTCTTCTAATAACGTTAATACCTTTATTACTTGTTCCTGTTTTACGCCTAAAGTTTTACTTACATCTATAATAATATTGTTATCCATAATCTGCCTCCTTAACATGGTAAAAGGGCTAATGCCCCTTTATTCTAACTCTCTTAATGCTATTTCAATATGGTTTTTATTGACATATTTTTCTTCAACCTTATCACCGATTATATAAATTAATACTGGTTTTAAAGGGAACTCTAAATCATCATATAATTCTTCAATTTCTGGGTTTTCTTGGTAGTTCATTACCAAGATAATGTTTTTATCATTTTCTTCTTGATATTTGAGGGCGATTTCAGTTATTTTTTCTTCCAATTCCTCACACCAAGGACATTCCTCATAATCGGGATTATAAACGAAAACGTAAAACTCTGTAGGAATTTTATCTAAATCCAATTCAGCTAAATCATCATCGCTTTCTTCATCTCCTAATAAAGCTTTATATTCTTTTAAGGAAATATGAATTAAGTCTTCGAATCTTTTTACTTCTGGTTCTTCTTGAGGTTTTTTATTAAGCACTACAATTAAAATAACGATGATAGCGACGATAAGAACACCAAAGCCAATTCCCACTAAGTATTGATTTCGCTTCTTTTTAGCCGCTGTTTTCTTATCTTGAACTATTCTAAAATTATCTTTTCGATCTCTTTGTGTCTTTTTTGCCATTTTACTTCTCCTTGCATCTAGTCTATTATACATAAAGAGCAATCTATATACAACTAAAAAATTATAACTCGCCTTTTTCTATTATGCCCTTTTTTAACTCTAAATAAATTTTCTCTAACTTTTTAAAACGGTGATTAATTCCGCTTTTACTAATTCTTTCTCCAGTCTTCTTTTCATAAGCTGTAGCCAGTTCTAATAATGATGCAGATTTATTTTCTTCTCTAAGTTCAATAATCTCTTGAGTTTTTTGGTCTAATAAATTAATATTTGAATGTTTTTTTAAAAAGTTAATTTGTTTTAATTGCTGATTAGAAGTTTCAATGATCTTTTTTTCATTAGCTATTTCAATATTGATAAGTCTATTAATATTGCTGCTAAAATCTCTTTGAATTCGCAAATCTTCAAATTTAAAAACAGCTTCATAAGCATTAATAACCTTTAAAAACTCAACAATCGCTTCCGCTTCTTTTAAATAGATTATTAAGCCTTTTCTTCTTGTTTGCAGTTTCGCATTTAAGTTAAAATAATTCATCAATCTTTGAATAAAAATAGCTTCAATTTTACTTTTAACATAAATTTCTAAATGATAACTTGGCTTAATAGGATTATTAATAGAGCCACTTGCTAAAAAAGCGCCTCTTAAATAAGCTTGTTTTTGAAGGTTGGTTTGGGTTATTAATTCATAATCACCAATATTTTCAATTATTAGAGAATGTTCATTAATAATCTTTTCAACCTTTGTTTTAACGATTACAACATGATTTTTCTTTTTTAAATTTTCATCTCTTTTAGAAATGATTTCCATTTCACTTTCGTAAAGGTCTTTTACTAAACTAAAAAACCTTCTAATAATCGCTAAATTATTCGATTGAAAGTCAAGGTAAGGTTGTTTGTTTTTAATAACTATTTCACTATTGATATGTAAAAGAGCTGATAATTCAGCTAATTTTTGATCTTCTTCACTATTTAATCTTGTTAATTCTTCTTTTACACTTCTTGCAAACGTCATTTTATTTCCAAGTTTCGATATATCTTAAAGCACTTAAAGCAGCGATCGCTCCATCGTTGGCCGCCGTAACAACTTGCCTTATTTGTTTTTCTCTAACATCGCCAGCTGCGTAAACACCCCTTAAGGTTGTTTCCATTTTATCATTGGTTTTGATGTAACCGTACTCATTTAAAATTGCTAAGTTTTTAAAATTAGTGGTAGATGGCTTTAAACCGACATATTCAAAGACTCCGTCAGCTTCTATTATTTGTTTTTCGCTCTTTTTAATTTCAATTTCTACCCCTAAAAAAGATTCATCTTCTTTTAATAAAAAAGCTGTTACGAGACTTTCATAATAAATCTTAACATTATCATGTTTTAATAAATTATCGATGGCTATTTGATCGGCAGTTAAAGTATCCAAGTTTTGAATTATTGTTATTTTATTAACGATTCCAGCTAAATAGCTCGCTTCTTCAACCGCGCTATTACCGCCACCAACAACGACAACGTCTTTACCTTGATATAAAGGCCCATCGCAAACAGCACACCAACTAATATTTTTACCACTTAATTTTTCTTCATTAGGTAATCCCAGCTTCCTAGGTATAGCTCCGGTCGCGATAATAATTGTTTTTGTTTTTAATGTTTGATCCAATAAAACAACTTCTTTAATTCTTCCGTCTTTTATTTCTTTAACCTCGTTAAAATAGTACTTAACACCTAAATTTAAGCCTTGATTAAACATTTCAATTCCTAAATCAGCGCCAGCTATTTTAAAAAACCCCGGATAATTCTCAACATGGCCCGTACTAACCAACTGCCCCCCTGGAGGGCCTGATTCAACAACCGCAACTTTAAGGTTCGCCCTTTTTGCGTAAATACCTGCCGTTAAGCCAGCTGGGCCAGCGCCAATAATAATTAAATCATACATTATGAAACCCACTTTCCTTTTTATCGTTTTTAGCTATTTTATTTTTTTATCTTCGTTTCGTTTTCTAAAACAAAATCATGATAATAAGGTAATTCTTTAATGAAAATCTTTTTTAGAATTAAAAAGAGAATGCCACCACCAACAAAAAGCACTAAAGAAAAGACAATATTTACTCTTAAACTGCCGATGTAAAGGGGATCTGTCCTAAATGGTTCAATTAACAATCCTCTTCCCAATCCATACCAAATTAAATAATAACCGATTATATCACCTAACTTTAATAGTTTCTTTCTTCTGATAATTAAAATTATTATTAAACCCGCTAAGTTCCATAATCCTTCATACAAGAAGGTAGGATGATGATAATCGGTAATGCCATCTTCTGTTAAATACATGTTTTCTAAAATAAATTTAGGAATAATATATTTTAAGGTTTGATAGGTGTTTTCTTTTATAGGGCCACCGTGAGCTTCTCTATTAAAAAAGTTACCCCATCTTCCTAAAACTTGGCCTATTAAAAATCCGGGGGCGACAATATCCATTAAGGCCCAAATGTTCATCTTCCTTAATCTCGTATAAATAATAATAAAGATAATCGTTATAATAATAGCCCCATGGATAGCAAGTCCACCTTGCCTAATATTAAAAACATCAGCAAAACTTTGATAGTTTTTATCAGGATCAAAAATAACATAATATAATCTAGCGCCAATAATAGCTAAAGGAACAGCAATTAAAATAGCATCGCTTAAATGATTAGTATTAATAGCTAGTTTAGATGCTTCTTTAAAGGCCAAAATCGCACCCATCACAATCCCTGAAATAATAAAAACTGCATACCAAGCAATTTGCAAATTACCGATTTCAATTGCATAACTACGATAAGGCGCCTTAAACTTAGTAAGAGCCATCGCTATTACTATTAAGACTAAAAACCATAAGATAAACCCTATTGTTATATAAATACTCTCATATTTTTTAAGATGCTCCTTAAGTTCTTTTATTTTCATCTTCTTCCTTCTTTCTTCTTACTTTATAAAAAAATACTCTCACATAATAATTAACAAAGAATCTTAGTATTAAAAATAATAACACAAATAATAAGAGTTGCCAAAAATGATTAAACCTCATCGCTTCTGGCAGTACCACAACTATTAGTGTAAACAACAACAAAACTAGTAAAATATCAACACTCCCCAGCGAATACATCTTATAAGTGGCTAAAAGCTTAGTAATTAAAGCTTTAATAATTATTTCCAAAAAAGTAAATAAAATGATCGCTAAAAAATAAACCCCATAACTGCTAATATGAGCGAAATTAGTTAATCCTTGAATGACAGAAAAAAGCGTAATATTAATAATTATTGTTAGTAAAATATGAAGACTAAAATTAGGATGCAGTCCATACATAAAAAAGAAATAAAACCTTTCCTTTTTAGCTTTTTCTTTTGCAATTAGCTTTTTTAATTCTTCTTTTAGTTTTTCTTCATCCTTATTGTTATTATCCTTCATCTTTATAACACCTTCTTTAAGTATTCTCCTGTATAAGAGTTTTTAACTTTCATGACTTCAAAAGGCGTTCCAGTAGCGACGATATAGCCGCCTTCTTTACCACCCTTAGGACCTAAATCGATAATATAATCAGCATTCTTAATAACATCTAAGTTATGTTCAATAATAATAACGGTCGCCCCTTCATCGACTATTTTATTTAAAACTTTTAATAGTCTTTTTACATCATCAGTATGTAACCCCGTTGTCGGTTCATCAAGGAGATAAAGCGTTTCTTTTGTGATTCTTTTATACAGTTCGCTCGCTAATTTAACTCTTTGGGCCTCTCCTCCTGATAAGGTTGGGGCTGATTGACCAAGTTCGATATAACCTAATCCCACATCAGCTAAAGTCTGTAAACGATTTTTAATTTTAGGAATGTTTTTAAAAAACTCTAACGCTTCTTCTACTCTCATTTTTAAAACATCACTAATCGTTTTATCTTTATATTTTACTAAGAGAGTTTCTCTATTATACCTTTTCCCCCCACAAACATCACACTTTACGTAAACATCTGGTAAAAAGTGCATGGTAATTCTTTTCACGCCATCACCACGGCAAGACTCACACCTTCCCCCTTTTACATTAAAGGAAAAGCGCGATTTTGTAAAGCCTCTTACTTTCGCTTCGTTAGTTTGAGCATACAATTCTCTAATATCATCGAAAACACCAGTATAAGTGGCGGGGTTACTTCGCGGCGTTCTTCCGATCGGAGTTTGTGAGATTTCAATTAACTTATTAATGTTTTCAACCCCAGAAAGAGAGTCGAATAAACCCGGTTCTTCTTTTGTCTTATAAAGCATTCTATAAAGACCTTTATATAAAACATCGTTAATTAAACTCGATTTACCGCTACCACTAACTCCTGTAATGACAATTAACTTTCCTAGAGGAAAACTAACATCTAAGTTTTTTAAATTATTTTGGCGGGCATTTTCAACCTTTAAAAACTTACCATTACCCTTTCTAATTTTATCAGGTATTGGGATTTTAAGTTCTTTGCGTAAATATTTAGCCGTTAAGGACTTTTTGTTTTTTAATACCTCTTCAACCGTACCTTTAGCGACAATATAGCCACCTTCATTACCCGCTCCAGGACCAATATCAACTAAATAATCAGCAGCCAACATCGTTTCTTCGTCATGCTCTACTACTACTAAAGTATTGCCTAAATCGCGCATCTTTTTTAAAGTGTTAATCAGCATCGCGTTATCTTTTTGATGAAGGCCAATCGAAGGTTCATCTAAAACATATAAAACACCACTTAAGCTCGAGCCTATTTGGGTCGCTAATCTTATTCTTTGCGCTTCTCCACCAGAAAGTGTTAAGGTTTCTCTCGCTAAAGTTAAATAGTCTAAGCCAACATCATTTAAAAATGTTAATCTTTCTCTTACTTCTCTTAAAATATTTTCACTAATTTCTGTTTCAGTTTTAGTGAGTTTAATATTTTCAAAATAAGCTACCAACTCACCAATCGACATTTCTGTTACTTCACTAATATCGCGTTTGTTTATTTTAACACTTAAAGCTTGTTCGTTAAGTCTTTTCCCGCCACATTTAGGACAAACCGATTCGACCATATAACTTTCAATCCAAGTTCTAATCCATTCTGAAGCAGTTTCCATATATCTTCTATCTAAGTTAGTAAGAACGCCTTCAAAAGGACGAAAAGATTGACGGATTCTACCGCTACTACTAATGGTTTTTATTTTAATCGGTTCTTTTCCACCATAAAAAATATTATCCAGTTTTTCTCTCTCAATATTTTTAAGCGGCTCATCTAAACTAATATTATAAAACTTACATACTTCCTTTAATTCTTGCCCCTGGATATTTTCTTCATCTTGATTTCTATAAGGAAGAATCCCACCTTCATTTATCGACTTTGAAAAATCGATTGCTAATCGTTCTGAAACATTTAACTTTTTTCCAATTCCATTACACTCATGGCAAGCTCCTAACGGCAAATTAAAAGAAAATAGTCGCGGTTCCAAATTAGGAATCATAAAATCACTATTCTTACATGCATAGTGTTCAGAAAAATGAAGCATCTCTTTATTATCAACTAAAATATCTACAAACCCGCCACTTTTTAAACTGGCTAGTTCCACCGAATCATAAAGTCTTGACCTAACTTCATCTTTAATGACTAATCTATCAACAACCACTTCAATAGTATGAAATTTATTTTTATCTAAACTAATCGCTCCATCAAGGTCATCAATAACGCCATTTATCCTTACTCTCGAAAAGCCATCTTTTAATAAGCCTTCTAAAACCTTTTTATGACTCCCCTTCTTCTCTTTTATTAAAGGAGAAATAACCATTATTCGCGACCCTTCTTTTAATTCCATAATTTTATCGGTCATCTCTTCTATCGTTTGTTTAACTAGCGGTTCATTAGTCTCAGGACAATAAGGAACACCAATTTTCGCATATAAAAGTCTTAAATAATCATAAATCTCAGTGCTTGTTCCCACTGTTGACCGGGGATTTTTAGATGTGGTTTTTTGATCGATTGAAATTGCTGGAGATAAACCATCAATACGCTCAACATTAGGCTTCTCAAAAGAACCTAAAAATTGTCGCGCATAACTACTTAAACTTTCCACGTATCTTCTTTGACCTTCTTGATATAAAGTATCAAAAGCTAAACTGGATTTACCACTACCGGAAAGACCAGTCATGACGATAAACTTATTTTTAGGCAATTCTAAATCGATATTTTTTAAATTATTTTCTTTCGCACCTTTAATAAAAATAACATCTTTATTCATTATTAATCAACTCCAAAAACTCTTCTTCGCTAAGAACTTTAACACCCAAACTATGAGCTCGATCTAATTTAGACCCCGCATTTTCACCAGCAAGGAGATAATTAGTATTTTTGCTAACTGAACTAGATACTCTTCCACCTCTTGAAGTGATCATTTCCGTCATTTCTGTACGAGAATAATTAACTAATTTGCCCGTTAAAACAAATGTCGTATTAACAAACATATTACTAATAGTTTCCTTTTGATAACTTAGTTTAAGGCCTTCTTCTTCAAAAAACTCAATTAACTCTAAAGCATAATCTTCCTTAAAATAATTGATAACACTCGTCGCGATCGCTTCACCAATTTCAAAAACATTTAAAAGCTCTTCTTTTGTTACAGTTAAAAAAAGTCTTAACTCAGGAAAGTTTTCCACTAAAACTTGACTAATTTTACTACCAACATGACGAATACCTAAACCAAAAAGTAATTTGTCTAAAGAATTCTTTTTAGATGCTTCTATCGCGTTTAAAAGGTTGTCAACACTCTTTTCCCCCATGCGTTCAAGTTTTAAAAGTTCTTCTTTTTTGGTTTTCAAAAGATAAATATCTTTAATGTCCAATAATAACCCTTCTTGGTATAATCTTTTAACAACCATTTCTCCTAAAGAATCAATATTCATCGCCCCTCGGTGAGCAAAATGAATTATTTTATTAACTATTTGGCTAGGACAAATAGGATTAGGGCAATAATAATCAGCATCCTTTTCTTCTTTTACTAACGAGTGCCCACAAGAAGGACAGTTTTCAATCATTTTAAAAGGAGTAGTGTTTTTTCTTTTTTCTAAAACAGGTCTAACAACTTCAGGAATTATTTCTCCTGCTTTTCTAATAATAACAAAATCACCTATTTCAATATCTTTACCTAAAATATACTCCTCATTATGAAGAGTGGCCCTTCTTACTACCGAGCCACTAATCAAAACTTTATCTAATTCCGCAACCGGAGTAATAATGCCAGTTCTTCCAACTTGAAAAGTAATATCATTTAACTTAGTTTCCACCTCTTCGGGAGCGAACTTATAAGCAATTGCCCATTTGGGAAACTTTGCTGTATAGCCGATTTCCTGATATAAGTCTAACTCGTTCACTTTAATAACTACACCATCAATATCATAAGGAAGTTCTTTTTTTAAAGCTTCAAAAGAAGTGATTTCTTTTTGAACTTCTACAAGACTATTTTTAACCTTTGTATGAGGATTAATTTTTATTCCTAATTGTTTTAGAAATTCTAAAACTTCCTTTTGTGTCTTTAAACCAAATTGTTCTGCGTTTACTAATGTGTAAGCGAAAAAGTCTAACTTCCTTTCTGCAGCAATTTTAGAATCAAGTTGCCGGATAGCACCTGCCGCTGCATTACGGGGATTTTTAAAAGCCTCTTCGCCACCCTTTATCCGTTTTTCATTAAGGCGATTAAAAACCGCATAAGGCATAAAAGCTTCTCCTCTAACCTCTATTGATAGAGGTTCTCGTAAAGATAAAGGAATGGAATTAATTGTTTTTACATTTTCAGTCACGTCTTCGCCCACAAAACCATCACCTCTAGTAGAGGCAGTTACTAAAATTCCCTCTTGATAAATTAAGTTAATAGCTAAGCCGTCTATTTTTAATTCCATATCATAACTAACGTTAAAGCCCTCTTTTACGATGCGATTATGAAAGGCCTCGACTTCCGCTAAGTTAAAAGCATTATTTAAACTCATCATTGGGCTCGTATGGGTTACCTTTTCAAACTTATCTAAAATAACTCCACCAATCCTTTTGGTTGGTGAAGAGGCTGTTTTATACTCGGGGTATTGTTCTTCTAATTCAATTAATTCTCGCATCCACTGATCATAAACCTGATCAGAAACCGTCGGGTTATCGAGAGTGTAATATTCGTAATTAGCAGCTTCAATTTTCTTAATAAGTTGTTGGTATCTTTCCTTAGTTTTCATCATAATCACCAATAATTATTATACCATATCTTCAACTATATTCATCTTTCTTAACTTCGATAAAACACTCTTATTTTAGCTCTTTTAAAAACCGAGATTCTTTTTTAGTTTTCAATAAATAAAGATATAAATACCTTTTCGCTCTCGTCACAGCGACATAAAAAAGTCTTCTTTCTTCTTCAATATCAGCTTTTAAAAGCGGTAAAACTCCCTCATTGAGACCGATAATGAAAACAGCTTTAAATTCTAATCCTTTCGCTTCATGAATCGTAAGAAGATTAATATCAAAAAGATAATGTTTAAAAAAAGCTAGCTTAATTTCATTGGCAAGATAATGGCTACGATATAATACTGCTATTTCTTGGCATTTAACACCTTTTGTAAGTAAAAAACTTATTTCTTTTAAAAGCTCTTTAGCCTCTCCATTTTTATCTTTAAAAGCGCAAGTTTTTATAATCCCCAAACAGTCTTGATGAGCTAATAATAACTTTCGATAACGCCTTTTATTATAAGAAATTAAATTATTAGCCTTTTTTATAATCGTGGGCGCGGAACGATAATTAATTAAAAGTTGATAGTGAGTAGCCTTAAAATCACTACAAAACTTCGTAATTATTTTTTCACTCGCACCTCTAAAACCATAAATACTTTGATCAGGGTCACCAACAGCAAACAATTTGGTGTTTTGTTGTTTTAAATAACTAATTAAATGATATTGATTAATTGAGGTATCTTGAAACTCATCGATAAAAACCGCATCAAACAACCTCTTAACATGCTTCTTAAAAGAAGGTTCTTTTTTTATCCTTTTTAGCAATAACAATTCTAAATCATTAAAATCTATTCTATCAATTGTCTTTAAATAATCGTTATAATCTTTGACGGTTCTATTAATAATATTATTTCTTTTTAAAAGTTCAACCTTATGTAATTGTTCTTTAGAGTACCCTCCCAAAAGAAGTTCGTTTAGTGAGACAATCTGATAGTTTCGATCTTTTAAAAGCCGGTAACAGAGTCCATGAAATGTCGTTATTAAAACATTTTCTTGATGTTCCTTTATTCTTCTTTTTAATTCTTTGGTTGCCTTTTTAGTAAAAGTAATAACTAAAGCTTTTAATTCATTATTGTTTTTTAAAACTCTTTTTAAACGTTCAATTAAAACTGTTGTCTTCCCAGTTCCTGCTCCAGCAAGAAGAAAAATAACCTCTTCTTGAGCATTAATTACTTTCATTTGATCTTTATTCAACATTACTACCACCTAATTAATAATTAGTGGTAATTACTTATTTTACTTTAGTTAAAGCCGGATGATTATTAAGAAAGGTTTTAATTCCATGTTTTAAGTGAAAAGCCACCCTAATTTTATCATCTTCAACTTGAACGACGACACCATTACCATAACTTTCATGATTAATACGATCGCCTAACTTAAATTCCTCTTTATCCTTGGTTTTTACTTCAACAACCTCTTGAAAAACAGGCAGTTCTTCTTTTAATAAACCCGCTTCACTTAAAAATACCGAAGGCAGATTAGAACGAACCGTTCCAAAACGAAAACGTGATTTTGCCCAAGATACGATTAATCTTTCCTGGGCTCTGGTAATAGCGACATAAAAAACTCTTCTTTCTTCTTCAAATTCTTTTTTTAACATCGCGCTACTATTAGGAAAAATCCCTTCTTCTAAACCAACAACGAAAACCACTTTATACTCCAATCCTTTAACTTGATGAATGCTCGCTAAAGTAATAGCTTCAACCAAAGTGGTTTTATCTAAATTAGTCTTTAAAGACATCTCATTTAAGACTTCTTCTAAAATTTCTAACTTAGGCAAACTATAATCTAAACTAGCTTCATAAAAAATTGCTTTTAATTCATAAACGTTTTCAAGACGATCCTTTGATTCAGCGCCTTCATTTTTTAACATTTGATAATAACCACTTTCATTACCAACGATATCAACAATATCGGTTAACTTTTCAACGGCATTTATTTTCTCTTTAATTGTAAAAATAATTTTCTTAAAACTTTCTAAAGCACTGAGCGTTTGCTTTGGTAAATTGATCGTATCAATGGCTTCAAAAAGTGAAATTTTATTTAAATTAGCAAAAACTTCTAACTTACCAATTGTAACTTGACCCAATTTTCTTCTGGGGATATTAACAACCCTCTTAAAAGAAATATTATCAGCAGGATTTATCGCTAGCCTTAAATAAGCCAAAATATCTTTAATCTCTTTTCTTTCAAAAAAAGAAACACCTCCATAAATCCGATAAGGGAGTTTTTCTTTTAAAAAAGATTCTTCAAAAACCCTGCTTAATGAATTAACACGATAAAGCACCGCTATCTCATTATAAAGATAACCATTTTCTAAAAAAATTTTAATCGCTTTACTAACAAAATAAGCTTCATCGCGATCAGATTCTCTAGTTTCATAAATAACCGGAAAACCTTCTCCTAAACTGCTTTTCAAGTTTTTTTCTGGACGATCTGTTGCATGACCTATTAACAAATTAGCAACCTCAAGAATTTTAGTTTTAGAGCGATAATTTTGATCTAAAACAATTAATTCAGGTGCGAAGTCGATAATAAATAAATCTAAATTATCATAATTAGCACCTCTAAAGCCATAAATAGATTGGTCGGGGTCACCAACAACAAAAACATTTTTTAAAGTCCCCCCCAAGAGTTTAATTAATTGATACTGAATTAAATTGGTATCTTGAAATTCATCGATAAGAAAATGGGTATATGCTTTATTATAATAATCTTTTAAAGACTCATTAGAAGAAAGCAACTTGATTGTTAAAACAATTAAGTCATCAAAATCAAGAGCATTATTTTCTTTTAAATAGTTATTATATTTATTAAAAATATTATTCTCTTCTTGGTCTAAATAGTTTATTTGTTTATTTTTATACCGAGAAAATAAATCTTTTAAGTTATTAGAATTGTACTTATTAACATCATAATTTAATTCTTTTACAGTGTCTCTTATTATTTGTTTACTATCATCTTCATCAAGTATTAAAAAGTTTCTCGTATATGAACCGTCAAGATGATGAATTTCATCTCTTAAAAAGCGTGCACAAAAAGAATGGAAAGTCGATACCTTAAGATGATATGCTCTTTCACCAACCAATTCCGCTACCCTTTCTTTCATTTCCCGGGCAGCTTTATTAGTAAAAGTCATCGCTACAATCGCATAAGGGGAAATTCCCTCCTTAATTAAATTGGCGATTCTATAAGTTAAGGTTCTCGTCTTTCCTGTACCGGCACCAGCAATAACTGCTAATGAACCTGTAATTTTCGTCACCGCTTTAAATTGATTTTGATTTAAGTCTTTTAAAAACATTCTAACTCCTTTTACTACAATGTATTAAACCTTTTTATTTAAAAGAACTTTTTAATTCCACAATTCGATGATAAGCTAATTTTTCTTTTTCCTTTTGATCACGAATAAAATAACCATTACGAATAAATTGCACTGCTTCATCTTTATTTTCCATCGCTTTTTCTACATATCCTTGTTTTGTTTGCCATGAATTTTTGTTTATTCTATCTAAAAGTGGCTCTTCACCATCAAATATTATCGGTTCTAGTAAATTAAAGGTTGCCGGTAGTGCTTTCGCTGCAGAAACAAAATGAATAGTGCCGTTTGGCTTCCTTTTATTAAAGCCAGAACCACTCTTTGTTTCCTCATCATATGTAACTAATAGTTCTATTATTTCTCCCTTGTCATTATAAATTACATCATGACATTTGATAAAATAAGCATTAAAAAGTCTCACTTCAATATCTTTCGCTAATCTTTTCCATTTTTTATTTGGTTTTTCCAATATGAAATCATCTTTTTCTATATAAAGATGTTTAGAAAAATAAACTGTTTTCTCGCCCAAACTTGGATTATTTTGGTCTAAGGGAACGATAATTTCTTCGATTTTATTATCAGGATAATTAGTGATTGTTACTTTAAGTGGGTCTAAAACCGCCATCATTTTGGAGGTTTTGTTTTGCAAATCATCTCTAATGAATGATTCTAACATCGCCATTGAAACAGAAGCATTAGTTTTTGAAAGACCAGTCGCTAAAATAAATTCTTTAATTGCCTCTTTAGTGTAACCACGATTTCTTAATCCGCTTAAAGTGGGAAGTCGTGGATCGTCCCAACCAGTTACTATTTTATTATCCACCAATACTTTTAAATATCTTTTACTCATAACTGTGTTTTCAATATTTAACCTTCCAAATTCAATTTGTCTTGGAATTTTTTCCATTTCAGTTTCTTTTACAAACCAATCATAAATGGGGCGATGGTTTTCGAACTCTAAACTGCACAAAGAATGGGTAATTCCTTCAATTGCATCCTCTAAAGGGTGAGCATAATCATACATCGGATAAATAACCCAATCATTTTTAGTACGATGGTGAGCTTCATAGCTAATTCTATAAATAACTGGATCCCGTAAATTAATATTAGGGTTTGCCATATCAATTTTAGCTCTTAATACTTTTTCACCTTCTTGAAAGTGACCTTCTTTCATTTTAATAAATAGATTAAGGTTCTCATCTACCGTCCGATTTCGATAAGGTGAATTTAAGCCAGGAGTATTTAAAGTTCCTCTCGTTTTGGATATTTCTTCTGCGCTTTGATCATCTACATATGCCAATCCTTTTTTAATTAACAATAGTGCTCTTTGATACATCTCGTTAAAATAATCGCTGGCATATAAAATTGCTTTAGGTTCATAACCCAACCATTTTACATCTTCGATTATTGAGTGCACATACTTTTCTTCTTCTTTTTCTGGATTGGTATCATCAAATCTCAAGTTAGTATAACCACCAAAGTTTTTTGCTAATTCAAAATTAATAATAATCGCTCTAGCATGACCAATATGTAAAAAACCATTGGGTTCTGGTGGGAATCTCGTAATGATAGTGTCATGTTTTTTGTTTTTTAAATCTTCTTCCATTATTGTTTTAATAAAATTCGAATGTTTTTCCATATTATCACCGCTTTAATTATACCCTAAAAAGGCTTTATTAACAATTAAATCAGGGGCTTTCTTGCTTTTTTGCAAAGAGGCTTTTTTCTGTTTTTATTAATGTAACTAACTAATTTTCTTCTAAACTTAAATCTGGTATTCCCGCCAATTGATAATCCTTTTCTTCGCCTCTTTTTAAATAGGCATAATAAGCAGCAGCCCCAATCATCGCTGCATTGTCAGTGCAATATTTTAAATCCGGAATATTTATCTCTCTATTTTTAATAGTTTTTAACACTACTTCTCTCAAACGAGAGTTAGCAGCTACTCCTCCAACTACTAAAACTTGCTTAGGATTAAAATTTTCAACAGCTAAGTTTAATTTATAAACTAAAACATCAACAACTGCTTCTTGAAATGAAGCTGCTAAATCAGCTTTGCTATAATCATTTTTTAATCTTTCTTGGTGGTAAATAATATTATTGACTGCACTTTTTATTCCCGAGAAACTAAATTTATAATCATCTTTATCTAAGTAAGGTCGCGTTAAATTAAAAGTGTCTTTTCCTTCTTTGGCAAGTTTGTCAATGAGCGGTCCCCCAGGATAACCTAAACCCATCATTCTAGCAACCTTATCATAGGCTTCGCCAACCGCATCATCAAGCGTTTCCCCTAATATCTTAAATTCCATATGATCAGACATATAAACTAGCTCAGTATGCCCTCCAGAAACAAGCAATGCAACCAAAGGAAACTTCAAGTCACTATCGATATTGCCAGCATAAATATGACCTGCTAAATGATTTATTCCAATTAAAGGAATATTATGAGCAAAAGCAAAAGTAGTCGCGGCATTAATTCCTACTAATAAAGCACCAATTAATCCAGGTCCTTTGGTAACAGCAACCAAATCAATTTCACCTATAGAAATATTCGCTTCTTTAATTGCTTCTTTAAAAATTAAACTAATATGTCTAATGTGATAACGTGAAGCTATTTCTGGAACAACTCCTCCATATTTTTGATGAATATTTATTTGCGATAAAACTACATTAGATAAAACTTCTTTACCATCTTTTACAATCGCAACACTGGTTTCATCGCAAGACGTTTCTACTGCCAAAATAATCATTTATTCATTCTCCTTACCATTAAAAAACCATCTTCTTGTTGATAATAATGCGGCAATGTTTTTATAATTTCAAATCCAAACTGGTTGTAAAGCTTTAAAGCTATTTGATTAGAAACTTTCACTTCTAAAGATATTTCTTCAACATCATTACTATAAAAAAAGTTTATCCCATGAGCCAACAACTTCTTTCCATAGCCGCCCTTTCTTTTTTCTTCGGCAATAACCAAATCGATAATAGCTCCTTTTTTTAAAGATAACCAAACAATTAAATAACCAACCACCTTTTTTTCAACTAAAACAAAAACGTAATAGGTTTCATCCTCCCTAATAACATCTTGAAGCCAGTTTTCACTAACAGAACTAGTTAAAGCTGCTTTTGATAACATTAAAATCGCTTCTATATCTTTAAATGAAGCCTTTCTAATTTCCATTTTAAGAGATCTTAGTCTTTCTTAAATAATTTGGTTCTAAAAGATCAACATCAACAACTAAAGTCGCTTTTTTAATAATGTTTTTAAGATCAATTTGATAATGATATTCATCCAACATAAGGGGTTTAACAGCCTCTTTTTTTGCTAACTCTTTTAAAGCGTCCGTTGTTAAAAAAGAATCTTCCCTTAAAGTTTTATCTTCATCATAAATGGCTGCGAATACATTACCGTTTCTAGCATCGATCATCGGAGCATGAGGATAGTTGTATCCACTAGCGAGAAAATACAAACTTGAAACTTGATAAAGGTTTATCCCCAGTGCATAAGCGAGCATTTTAGCAACCGTTACACTTACTCTAAGGCCAGTATATGACCCGGGACCAACACCAACATAAATCTCTTTAATCTCTTTAATTTTTAATTCTCTTCTTTTTAATAATAACGCTATTCTATCGACAACATATTTAGCATGATCCTTTTTACCAATTCTAATTGTCTCTTCAATTAAATTACCGTTCTTTGCAACCGCAACATACAACAGATTAGTAGCGGAATCTAAAAATAATTGTTTCATAAATAATCAACAACCTCTTGATACTTTCTACCTTTCGCCTTAAAAGTAAAATTTCTTTTATTTTCAGAAATAATTTCAATTTCAATTAATAAATACTCTTTTGGCAACAATGACTTGACATTAAAAGGCCATTCAATAACAGTAATACCATCACTATTAATATAATCTTCTAAATCAAAATCCATCCCCTCATCATCTAAGCGGTATAAATCTAAATGATAAAGTTTAACTTCGTCTTCAAGGTATCTTTTTAAAATGGTAAAACTAGGACTATTGATAACTGCCTTTATTCCTAATGCTAATCCAATTCCTTTTGTCAATGTTGTCTTTCCAGCCGCTAAATCACCAGCCAATAAAATGGTCATCTCAGGCTTTAATAACAAACCTACTTGATGACCTAAATGAATGGTTTCCTCAGCGCTATTAGTTTTCTTTATTTTAATATTATTCACTTTTATCCTCGATTTTTTTTGTTAGTTTTTGAGCTAGTTCTTGATAACCTTGTTTTCCCAACAAAGCAAACATATTGTCTTTATAAGCCTCAACACCGGGCTGATTAAAAGGATTGACACCAAGTAAATAAGCGCTCATCGCACAAGCTTTAAAAAAGAAATAAACCAAATAACCAAAATGATAACAATCCAACTTTTCAATTTCAATAACGACATTAGGAACGCCCCCTTCACTATGAGCAAGCAAAGTTGCTAAAAAGGCTTGATCGTTGATTTCAGTTAAGCTTTTTTCTTTTAAATAATTTAAATCATCAAAATTATCGTTATCAGCAGGAATTTTAATTGTCTTTGAACTTTCTTTTACTTTTAAAACTGTTTCAAACATTAATCGTGGTCCCTCTTGAAATAGTTGACCCAAAGAGTGCAGATCAGTTGTAAATTTAGCACTACTTACAAAAAGGCCTTTATTATCTTTACCTTCTGACTCTCCAAAGAGCTGCATCCACCACTCTAAAAAGAAATTAAGTTGCGGTTCGTAATTAACGATGGTTTCAATTGTTTTGCCTTCTAAATACAACTGATAACGTGTTTTCGCATATAAATAAGCATCATTATCGCGTTTTAATAAATCATAATAACTAGCTTTAGCTCCCCTCATAATCTCTTTTATATCAAGACCTGCAAATGCTAATGGAAAAAGACCCACAGCAGTCAAAACGCTAAAACGGCCACCAATATCATTAGCTAAATCAAAGGTTTGATAACCCTTTAAAGACGCCATTTTCCTTAATGAACCTTTTTCTTTATCTGTCGTAACGAAAATTCTTTCGTTGGCCTTTTCATGATATTTATCTTCCAACAGCTTTTTAAATATTCGAAACGCCAAAGCCGGCTCAGTGGTTGTTCCTGATTTGGAAATAACATTAATAATAAAATCCTTTTCTTTTAAATAATCATAGAGATCACGATGATAACTTTCTGAAAGATTAAAGCCAGCAAAGAGAATTTCGAACTCTTTATTAAAGGTGCTTGTTAACATTTCTAAACCTGCTTTTAAGCCTAAATAAGAACCACCGATACCGATAACTAATAACGTGCTGCTTTTCGTCCTCGCTTCCTGAGCTGCTTTTATTAAACTCTTTAAATCATTTTCAGTAGTCTTAATTGGTAACTCTAACCAGCCTAAAAACTCACTGCCTAAACCAGATTTTTCATGAATTTTTTGGTGGATCTCTTTAATTTCCTTTTCTAAATTTAATTCTTTTTTAAAAAAAGGTTTTGCATAATTAATATTTACTTTAATCATCGTTATCATCCTTAATATTTCTTAATGCCCTTTTTAAAAAGAAAGGCATCTCATCTTCAAGTGTTTTAAATCCTATTTCTAAATCTCTTACAATAATCTTCTTTTTATTTTCTGCTTGTTTGTATGACAATTTAAGTTGTTTGTTTTCTTCATCAATCTCTAAAATAAGGGCATCAACAAAGTCGCCAATGCTTGCAAAAGAATATATATCTTGAACAAACTTATCGCTTATTTCAGAAATATGAATTAAACCTATATAATCTTTTACTTTTACAAAGACTCCATAACTTGCATAACCTGTGACTTCGCATCTCACAATTTGTCTTTTTGAAAACATCTTACCACCGAAACTATTATACCTTTTTTTAAGACTTTTAGTAAGCGAAAAAGCAAAATCCATTATCTTTTTCTTAGCTTTATTTATCTAGTTAATTACTGTTAAGCGCTCACTTAATAAAAAAAGAAAAGTTTTAACAAGAAAAAGAAAACTTTTAAACTTGTCTAAAACTAATCTTGAAATAATACTTATTTTAACTCTTAATATCAGTAAGTTATCTTACCGAATATTTTAAATAATTTCTTGCTATTACTTAAACTAAAACAACGCCAATTACACCAGGAACGTTTTCTAATAACATCGTTTCAATTCCTTCTCTTAGTGTGATATCGATTAAAGGGCAGCCATCGCAAGCCCCTAACATTTTCACATACACCAGCCCTTCATCAACAGAGACGATTTCAATATCGCCGCCATCATTTTGAATATATGGTCGGACTTTTTCAATTAATTCTCTCACCATTTTTTCTGTTTCGTCCATTTTCATCACCCTTCTAAAAAAAGTATACGTATTAATAATTTCTTTTGCAAATATAATACTCACAACTTAATTCTTTTTAAAATAAAATAACCAGCATAATAATTACAGCTTTCATTTAAGTGAATCGGAATTTCTTTCACGCTTTGCTGTTTTGACAAATCAGCATAAAAGCCTTTTAATCTTAAAACATCAGCGGAAACATCGCCAACAATAAAATCATATTTATCAAAGATTTCTTCAAGATAACGTTCTTGAAATTTTACAATATCAAAAGCATCTTTGTAATTGTTAACTAACTCATATGTTCCTACCGTTGATTCAATAATTTTCATTCTATTCTCCTTTTTATTAGACAAACCGCTTCGCTAGCAATCGCTTCTTTCTTTCCAATCGCACCAACACCTTCATTAGTGCCCGCTTTAATATTAACACAAGCATTATCAATTTTTAAAAGTTTACTAACGTTTTCTTTAATTAAGTTTAAATAAGGATTAAGCCGAGGCTCTTCTAAATAAACACTAGCATCGATATTAACGACGTAATAATCAAACTCTTTTAACTTCTCATTGACATAAAAAATAATTTCTTGAGAGGCTAAGTCTTTAAACCTTTTATCGCTATCAGGAAAATGACTACCTAAATCTCCCAACCCTAAAGCCCCTAAGAGTGCTTCAGCGATAGCGTGCAATAAGACATCGCCGTCACTATGAGCGAGAATCTTAAAGGGAGCTTTTATTTTAACCCCTCCAATAATTATTTCATCACCAGCCTTAGTTTGGTGAATATCATAAGCGTGACCAATTTTAAATTGACTTGTTAGCATTTTCAAATCCTCTTTTGTAGTTATTTTTTTATTGTTAGTGTCGTGAAAAATCACTTTAATTTCCTCATCATAATAACTTTTATATAAACTAACTTCATCAGGATAATCACACTTAGAGTTTAAAAAGGCTTCTTTTAATTTAGTAGTCTTAAAAACTTGAGGCGTTTCCGCTAAAATTAGTTCCTCCCTTTTAAGAAGATTTAAGTTATTATCATAAACAGTATCATAAACTCTTTTCGCTACCATCAAAGCGTCATAATGAGCAACCTCTTTTAAGAGTTCATCAATTACTGCTTCTTTTAAAAAGGGACGGGCAGCATCATGAATCAAAACATACTTTGAAGTTACTAACTTTAAACCCGCTAAAACTGAATCACTTCTCTTAACTCCCCCATAAACGTATGATCCTTGATAATACTCTTTAATAGTTTTTTCATCGTTTTTATTAATAACTACAATTACTTGAAAGCCTTTCTTTAAAAAAAGCTTAACGGTTTTTAAAAAAAGTGGCTCGCCCTGATAATCAACTAATACCTTGTTTAACTGTTGTTGGGACCTTTTGCCAGTCCCTGCAGCTAAAATAATCGCTGTCATAAAATCACGTCCATAGGAATATCATGACTATCAATAGTAATATCTAAATTTTTAAATCTCAGGTATACAATACCCACCTTATAACCTTTATATTGATGAAAATATTTATCATAGTAACCCTTACCATGCCCTAAACGATAATTATCACTACTCGCTAAACAAGGCACTAAATAAAGATCAATTTCCCGTTCTAAAAGAAAACTTTCTGATGGTTCTTTTAAACCAAATACTGATGGTTTTAAAAGATTAACATCTTTAACTAAATAAAAGTTTAATGAATCTTTAACCACTTTAGGAAAATAAAATTGCTTTTCGCTAAACTTCTCCATTAAATCAGTCAAATCGATCTCATAATAAAGCGGATAATAAAGAGCCACCTTTAAAGCTTCTTGAAACTCTTTCAAATTACTAATCAGTGTTAACAACTGCTTTTGTCTAGTTTGTTTCTCTTCTTTAGTAATCATCGGGTATTGCTCTTTAAAAAAAGTTCTCGCTTTCTTTTTAGTCATTTAAATCACCGTAATAACAAACATTTAATTTAAAATCTTGATGGCGTGCTACTTTTAAAGCTTTTTTAGCATTAAGTAATAAGGAGTGTTCTTCTTTAGCATCTTTATAAGAAGAAGCGACACCCAAGAAAATTTCCATTTTAACGTTAATCGCTCCATAATTCATTTCCAAATTTAAAAACTCCTGATCTTTTAAAAGTCCACTTCTTAATAAGTCCATCTTTCTAGGATCAGTAATGGTAACGGCGAAAACAAGTCCTGAGAGCCTAAATATTTCACTTGATTCACTAATAAAAGAAGCCTTTAATTTCTTAACATATTCCGTTATTAATAAATTACCAACTTCTCTTCCATACTCTTCATTAATAAGAGGAATATTACTCAGTTCAAATAGAGCCAATTGAAATGTTCTTTTTTCTAAAAAAAGTTGCTGCAAATGGTAATAAATTTCTTTTTCAGTCTTGAGTTCATCGACTTCGTCATTTCCTAATTTTGAATATTGACTTCCCCCATGCAAAGTAAACTTACCGATAATTATATTAGCATTAGGATCATCGAAAATTCTTACTCCTTCATCACTAAGCCAAAGATAATCGCTTCCTTTTAAAAAACGATATCTCGTTTTATAACTAGTCTTCTTTTTAGTTAAGTTTGATAATGAACCTAATAGTGATGGTAAATCATCTTCATGAATATATTGATAAAAGTCTTCTGCGTAAAAAGTCGCTTTTAACAAACCCAACATTTTAAGAGCTACTTCACTAAGCCAAATTGTTTTTTGGTCTAAATCAAAATAATAAAAACCATCCGTCGATAAATTTAAAGTCTCAATATATTTAAGTCGTAACGATTCATAATCCGCTAAAATATTTTTAAGTTTACCTTCTAAACCTGCTCGTTCTTTATCTTCTTGTTTAATCCCGATATTTATCCGGCCTTGATATTTATTAAAATAAAAGAGCGGTTGTTCGACTATTGTTAAATAAATACTTTTCCCTTGATAGTTTTGAATTAATAATTCTCTTTCATCGATTTGGTTTAACTTAGCCGTTTTCCTGTAATCTTCATAAAAAACTCTCAAGGCATTAGTATTAGTATCAACGCCATCAAAATTAGTTACTCTAATAGTCTCATTAAATAGAGTAAAAATGTTTTTACCCTTAACAGCTTCAAAATCAAGACCTAATTCAGTTAAAAAACTTTCCGTCATCTTAATAACCTTTTCTTTTCGATCGGTAATAAAATAAAAGCTATTATTAATCTCTTTTAAAGAGTTTGTTAATTTTTCTTCGTAAGTTAATAAAAACAAAGTCTTTTTAATTAAAAGATAAAGATAAAAAAGCAAAGCAAGAACCGTTAAGACACTGTGAGTAATGAATATTATTTCAATAACCTTTTCTTCTCCTTTAAAGAGAAAAAAATAGCTTAAAAAGCTGAAACTATTAATTAAAAAAATACTAAAAGATATCTTTTTTAACTTTTTTTCGAGTAAACTACTAATAATAATAGTAAAAACAAGCACCAAACTAACTATTATTAATACTAATGGCCATAAGGACAAATTGTTTCCTCCTATCCTTTAAAGAATGTTGGTGTAATAAATTAAATAAAAGAAGAATGCAGAAACTACTAAGGCAATAACAATTCTTAACCAAGCATTTTTAGTTAAATAATTGATAAAACGGTCACTAACATCAACACTAGCAATCGTTTTAATAGGGTTTATTAAAAATAACAGCAAATATTTAAAAAAGAGTTTTATTTTTCGCATTTAATCACCTACTTTAAATACATGTTCAAGTATTCTAACAGCTTCTCACGATCATTAGCTCTAATCATTATTCCTTCAATAACAATTGAGATATTACCAGTCTCCTCCGAAACTACAATCGTTAATGAATCAGAGATTTCACTAACCCCTAAAGCAGCACGATGTCTTGAGCCCATTGTCCTTTCTTGTTTATCCGTTTCCGATAAAAAGTAATAAGCTCCCGCACAACGAATATGATTACCTCTGATGATAACCGCACCATCATGCAAAGGTGTATTAGGAACGAAAATATTTATTAATAGTTCCTTACTAACAAGCGCGTCCATAATTATCGCTCTTTCCGCAAAAGCATCTAAAGAATTATATTTTTCAATCGTAATAAGAGCGCCATTTCTTTGACTGGATAAATAAAGAGCAGCGTCGATGATTTCTTGTTTAGTTTCTTCGGTATTAATGTTGGCGCCTTCGGTTTTAAGATCACTCAACCAAACATTTTCAAAATTCCTTCTAATGTCAGGAGTTAAAATAATGATTATTACTAGGGGAAGCCAAAATCTAACTTCTTTAAGCACCTGATAACTAATTTTAAGATCTAATTTTCCTGCGCCCCAAGTAATAAGATAAACAAAAAGTGCAATTAAAAGTAATTTAAAAATTCTTTTCGAACTTAAAAAGAAAGATAATAAAAAATAACTTAAAAGAAATAGTAAATAAAAATCTATTATCATTTTAACAACTTCTGGCACTTTTATCACACCCTCTTTAACATTATATCATAATTAAATCTGCTTTTACGATTAATAATTTAAGACAATTTCACATCGTTTTTATTATCTTTTTAAATAGTTAATCTTTTTAAAAATGAAAATATTTTCATTTAAAAATGATATTCGCACAGCTTGGCAATATGCCGTTTAATTTCTTAAAAAGCGGTATTTTATTTTAAAAAAGTCGCTTGTTTTTAATACCGATTATGCTTATAATGTTAACTACACAAACAGGAGGACGCAATGATTGTTTACGATAAAAATTTAATTACTACCTTAAATAAAGACCTTGAAAAACACTTTACCCATCTTTTTCCTATCACTAATGAAATGAGACTATCTTTTTCTGGGGTTTCTAGATTAGTAATGTTAGATCGCTATACTCAAAAAGATATTTCACTAAAAACGCTCAAAGTGGGCGATTTAGTTTTAACCATCATCAAAGATGACCCCAAGTTTCCTGCTCGTGGCATTGGCTATATTAAAGAAATCAAACACGATTATTTATATATTCAAATCGATGATGAGTTTATTGGACAAATTGGCGATGAGCATCAAAACGGCTTAATCAAAAGACAAAAAAGGGAAGTTGAAAAGCCTTTAGAGCTCTACTACGAACAAATCGCGAAAAGGGTTGCTTTTCATTTGGGAGAAAATGAAAAAGATAGCATTATTGATGACTTCGTTGAAGAGTTAACTAATCTTCATATCGTTCCTGCAGGAAGAATTTTATACGGGGCTGGCTCCAGAGCAAAAGTCACTTATTTTAATTGTTATGTAATGCCTTTTATCGATGATTCTAGAGAAGGGTTAGCTCTTCACCGAAAAGAAGTAATGGAAATAATGGCCCGTGGCGGTGGCGTTGGAACTAACGGTGCTACTTTAAGACCTAAAAATGCCATCGCAAAAGGTGTTAATGGCAAATCGAGTGGTTCTGTTTCTTGGTTAAACGACCTCGCTCAACTAACTCATTTAGTTGAACAAGGCGGTTCTCGAAGAGGCGCTCAAATGATTATGCTTCCCGATTGGCATCCAGACATTATTGAATTTATTATCGCAAAAATGCAAAATCCAAAAATATTAAAATTTATCATCGATACTACTAATGATGAATTAATTAAAAAAGTTGCTTTAGAAAAGTTAAAATTTACCCCTTTAACAGACGATGAATTATCGATGTATAAAAACATCACGAATATCCATGAATTAAACGGAAATATGTTTTCAAAAGCAACGGTTGAAAAGGCTTATTCCTTATTAAAAGACGGCGGTTTTTATGAAGTAAATGAACCCGATTTTATGAGCGGTGCTAATATTAGCGTCGCCTTAACAAAGGAGTTTATGGAGGCTGTCGAAAAAGATCTCATTTACGAACTTAAGTTTCCTGATTTAGACTCTTACAATAAAAAAGAAAAAGCATATTATGATGAGCATTGGCGCAATATTGGTGATGTCAGAGAGTGGGAAAAACATGGATTTAAATCTCTTGTTTATCATCAAATACCCGCCAAAGAATTATGGCACTTAATAAATATCTGTGCTACTTATAGTGCCGAACCTGGGATTTTCTTTTTAGACAACGCCAACCACTTTACCAATGCGAAAGCTTATGGTCAAAAAGTAGTTTGTACAAACCCTTGCGGGGAACAACCTCTCGCTGCCTATAGTGTTTGTAATTTAGCTGCCCTTAATCTCGCCAAAATGGTCGATATTAAAGAAAAAGAAATCAAGTGGGAAACCTTAGAAAGAACCATTAAAACATCAGTAAGAATGCTCGATAACGTCATCGATAAAACTTATTATTTTTTAGATGAAAATAAAAAGCAAGCCTTAGGAGAAAGGCGAATCGGACTAGGTGTCATGGGACTTCATGATTTACTTATTCATAGTGGTCTTCGCTACGGATCAAAAGAAGCTAATCTTTTATTAGATCGTTTATTTAAGTTTATCGCTACTAAATCCTACGAAGCGAGTATAGAGATTGCTCAAGAAAAAGGTAGTTTCCCCTTTTTAGAAGAGTTCGGATCTAAAGAAGCTTTTGTAGAAGGTGCTTATATTCAAAAACTTCCACTTCAGATTCAAAAGGATATTTTAAAATATGGGATTAGAAATTCTCATCTTCTTACAATCGCACCCACTGGCTCTACTGGGACGATGATTGGGGTTTCTACTGGATTAGAACCTTATTTCGCTTTTACTTACTTTCGTTCGGGAAGATTAGGTAAATTTATTGAAGTTAACGCCCATATCGTGGAAGAATACTTAAGTATCCACCCTGAACATAGTAAAGATAACCTCCCGGATATTTTTATTAGCGCGATGGAACTAACACCTGAAGAACATGTCGATACCCAATGTATAATTCAAAACTGGGTAGACTCTTCCATTAGTAAAACAGTCAACGCTCCTAGAGGTTATACCGTTGAAGATGTTGAAAATTTATATATGCGTCTTTACAAAGGCGGAGCTAAAGGCGGTACCGTTTATGTTGATGGCTCTAGAGATGCCCAAGTCTTAACTTTAAAGAAAGAAGACAAAAAAGAAATTCCTGTTCAAGTAGACATTATCGATTTAGGAATCGAATTGAGTGATAAACAAACCCCAACAAGACAAGATTTTTCCAAAACACCTTTAAGAAGTGATCGCCAAGACCGAGAAATCGGTAATGAGGTTGGTAACCTTTGCCCTATTTGTAGGGAGGGAATTGTTCAAGACATTGGCGGTTGTCATACTTGCACAAATTGTAATGCCCAACTTAAATGTGATTTGTAGTATAATAAAGGTAGCTGTTTAGCTACTTTTTTTAACGATATGATGGATAAAGCAATCTTAATTGGCATCGATGACGGTTTAAAAGAAATTGAATATTCTCTTTTAGAATTAGAAAATCTTGCCAAAACACTGAAAATTGAAACGATTGGCAAATTTTGGCAAAAAAGGCCTTTTCCAAACCCAAAGACTTATCTCGGTAAAGGTAAAATAGCCGAAGTTAAAAATGCAAGTGAAGCACTCGATGCCGACATTGTAATTTTTAACGATGAATTAACACCATCACAAATTCGAACTTTAGAAAAATATTTTAACACTCAAATTGTTGATCGTAGTTTTTTGATTTTATCAATTTTTTCTGAAAGAGCGGAAACTAAAGGTGCTTACTTAGAAGTTTCTTTAGCCCAACAAAAATATTTACTACCGCGACTAGTAGGAATGAGAGATAGTTTAAGCAGACAAGGCGGTGGCACTTACAATGCTAAAGGCCCCGGCGAAACCAAACTTGAATTAGACCGGAGAACCATTTTAAGAACGATTAAATCATTAGAAAAGGATTTAAAGAAATGGGAAAAAGAAAACACTTTAAATAGAAAGAAACGAACTTTAAAAGCAATTCCCATCGTCAGTTTAGTTGGCTATACTAATGCTGGGAAAAGCGCTACTTTAAACAGTTTACTAACCGTTATTGAAAGCGATAAAAGAGTCTTTGAAAAAGACGTTTTATTCGCTACTTTAAGAACTCATACTAGAAAAATTAAAAAAAAGGGTTACCCCGCTTTTATTTTAACTGACACAATCGGCTTTATCGATAAACTACCTCACGCCTTCGTAAATGCTTTTAAAGCTACTCTTTACGAAGTTAGCAATTCCGATTTAATTTTAAACATCATCGATGGATCTGACCCTAAAAACTATCTTCATCAAATAACAACCAATCAAGTTTTAAAAGAATTGGCTGCTGAAAACATTCCTACTTTAGAAATATATACTAAACTTGACCTCTTAAAAGAAAGGCCTTTAGATGAAAACCTCTGGATATCTAATTTAGAAGACACTAACTTAGATGCTCTCCTACATTTGATTTATGAAAACTTATTCGGTTCTTCTTTACTAGCAACTTTAGAAGTCCCTTATCAAGATCAAAGCATTATTGCTTTAATTAATGATGAAACTAGAATAATTAAAACTAGTTATACTAATAATAGTTCGCTTTATGAGGTTATTATTTTTAGAAAACAATTAGAATCATTTAAAGATTATTTAATTAAAACTAAATTTCTTTAAAATAACTAGTTATTATTTGGTAAAAATCCGCTCTAGTTTGCATTTGTGAGATTTTTTGTTTTGTTTCTTTGGTGTTAGTTAATCCTTTTAAATAATAGATAAAGCCCGCTCTCATCTCTAGAGTAGCGATTTTTTCACCTTTTAATTCTTCTAAATAATGATAATGTTTTAAAATCACATTTTTTCTTTCTTTTAAAGAGGGTGCTTTAAGAATAGTTCCAGTCTTTAAATAAGTATTTATTTCTTTAAAAATCCAAGGATTACCTAGGGCTTTCCTACCAACCATTACTGCATCGCAGCCAGTTTCATCCAACATCTTTTTAGCCGACCTTCCTGAATCGATATCCCCGTTACCTATCACTGGTATGGAAACCGCCGCTTTAACTTTCTTAATGATTTCTAAATCCGCTTTTCCCCGATAAAGTTGGGCTCTTGTGCGGGCATGAATCGTAATCGCATCGGCTCCGCCTTTTTCAATCGCTTTCGCCACCAAGTCAGCATTAATAGAACTTTCATCCCAGCCGCTTCTAATTTTAACTGTTAATGGTTTTTTGACTTCACTTTTAAGAGTTTTAACAATTTCGTAGATCTTTTCAGGGCTCTTCAATAAAAAAGCGCCTGCTTGCGATCTTAAGCTCACTTTGGGAACTGGACAACCCATATTTAAATCGATAATATCAGCGTTAGTATGTTGATCAACATAAAGAGCAGCTTTTAATAATGATTCTATCTCCGCCCCAAAAATTTGTTGAGCATAAGGATGCTCATTGGGAAAATTAACAAGCAGTGCTTTAGTTTTTTTATTACCGTGTAATAAGCCTTTATCGCTTACCATTTCTGCAAAAGTTAATCCCGCACCGAACTCTCTCGCAATTGCACGATAGGCAGCATTAGAAACCCCTGCCATTGGAGCTAATACTGTCTTATTAGGAATTGTCATTTCGCCAATTTTAAACATTTTTTTTCACCGCAACAATTATAACATAATTTTAGTTATTAACTTTAAATTGTTTATGATAAACTAATTAAAGGAGGTCTTTAAATGAAAGATCAAGTATTAATCGCGACCGGATTTAATAATCAAATTAGAATTTATTTATCTTATACAAAAAAACTAGTAGAAAAAGCCCGCCTTATCCATAACACTGAACCTACTTCTACAGCAGCGTTAGGGAGATTATTAACCGCGCTTTCGATGATGGAGTTTATGTATAAAGACGCTCATTTTTTAGCACTTAAAATTACGGGTGACGGCCCGCTTGAATATTTGATTGCGGAATCACTTAAAAAAGGAACAGTTAGAGGAACAATTTCCAATCCTAATGTCTATCTTATTTACCCTGATTCTAATAAATTAGCGGTAGGAAAGGCGATTGGAAAAGGATTTTTAACAGCACGAAGACAAGATAAAAAAGGTGCTAATTATCAATCCTCGGTTGAACTAGTTAGCGGTGAAATCGGTGATGATTTAGCGCTTTATTTCCATCAATCAGAACAAATCCCTACCGCCGTTGGTTTAGGGGTTTTAACAAATTTAGATAAAAGCGTTAAAGAGGCAGGCGGTTTTATTGTCCAGCTTTTACCGCATACGAGTGAAGAAGTTATTCAAGCACTAGAAACCAATTTAACAAAAATAACTAGTGTTACTGCTCTTTTAGAAAAGAACTTAACTTTAGAAGACATTTTAAGCTTATTAACTAACAATAATTATCAAATCCTCGCAACAAATAAAATCAGTTATTACTGTGGTTGCGATAAAAATTATTATCAAAACGCTTTACTTAAATTAAATAAGGAAACTTTAAGTGAGTTTTTAAGCGACGATACTACGGAAATTGTTTGTGAGTATTGTAAAAAGAAGTATTTATTTACTAAAGATGAAATCGCGACGTTAATTAACTCCAAAAAATAGTTGCTTAAAATAATCTCTTTGAGGTAAAAAAATGAAAGTAAGAAAAAGAATCAGAAAAATTATTACCATTACATTACTAAGTTTAATTAGTTATCTTTTTATTTTTGGCATTTTAATTTTTAAAATTCCTTATTCAAAACCTTCCGATTTAAAGTATGATAGCGAAGAAATGTTAGTAAAAAAAGAAGATCAATATGCCTCTATTGCCGAAGAACCTCAAGAAGCACTCGATCTTAGACTTTCTTTAATTAATGAAGCTAAGAATTGTATTAATATCGTTTATTATATGTTTGAAAGTGACAGATCGGGAGAGATTATTGGTGGCTTATTATTAAAGAAAGCTGATGAAGATGTTAAAATAAATATTATTGTCGATAATAAGTTTTTTAGAAAAACAACTTTATTTAAAACCTTTATTGCTCACCCTAATATTAACGTTTACCGTTTTGAACGTTTTTCCCTCTTAATGCCTTTTACCCTCCATAACTCTTTACACGATAAATTTATTACTATCGATAATAAATATAGTTTGATTGGAGGAAGGAATATCGGCGATCGTTTTTATTTTCCCGATAGCAAAATGCAAACTGATGATCGAGACGTTTTAGTTTTTAGTAAAGAAAATGATAACGACGCCACTCTAGCGATGAATGAATATACTTTAGAATTAATATCTTCTCGTTATACTAAATTAATGAAAACAAAAATGAGTTATCAAGAAAATGAGTACCTCTCTAATTATCTCAATTATTTTGATGATAGCTATGATTTTCAAAAAGTCATCAATGAAGCAATAGCGGTTGATAATATCACTTTTGTAAGAAGCCCACTCAATCGCTTTAACAAAGAACCAGTACTCTTTAACACTATCAATGATTTAGCTTCAAACAGCGATAATCTAATTATTCAATCACCTTATATTACGATTTCAAAAGCGATGAAGAAAAACTTTGCTTTCGCTGATAAAGACATCACTTTTATTACTAATAGTGTGGCTATCAACCCTAACCCTTTCGCAACCTCTGGATACTTAAGAATCAGAAATAAACTTGCCTTAGATTATCAAGTTTATGAATCACAACGCCCAATTGGCGATCATGCTAAATCGATTATCATCGGCGATGATATCGCTATTATTGGTTCCCAAAACATTGACCATCGCAGCTTTTATTTAAGTACCGAAAGTGCTGTCGTCATTTATTCAAAACAATTTAGAGACGCTTTAAATGAAAAATTTGATTTAATAATCGCTGATAGCTTATTAGTCAACAGTGATGGTGAATATGAAATAAATGATAACGTCGAAGTCGCTCCTTTAAAAAAGAGTAAGGAGATCTTTTTGACTTTGTTGTCTTGGTTAAGTTCTTTATTTAAAGAAATGCTTTAAAATATTTTTCAACTGATAACTAATAAAAAAGTGTCCTTTAAAACTCAATTAGGATACTTTTTTTTTAATAATTAAATTCTTTTAAGTGTTTTTGAAGTTCTTTTACTGGCAATCCCATAATAGTAAAGAAATCACCTGTATGTTTTTCAATTAATTTTCCGCCTTCCCCTTGGATTGCATAAGCTCCTGCCTTTCCAAGTGGTTCTTCTGTTCTAATATATTCATAAATTTGAATATCGTTTAATTGTTTCATATAAACTTCTGATTGTGAGTAAAATGTTTTTTCTTTATACTGATTAACAATAGTAACACCAGTATAAACATAATGTTTTTGTCCTGATAACTTTTTAAGCATTAAAAATGCTTCATCTTCATCTTTTGGTTTACCAATTACCTCACCATCTAAATAGACAATCGTATCAGCGGCGATAATTGTATCTTTAGGATGTTTTTCAAAGGCTGCTTGTGCTTTTCTTTTTGAGAGCGTTTCGACAATTTCGTGAGGCCTTAAATTCTTTTCAACCTCTTCACTAACTTCGTTAACAATCGTCTTAAATGTTAGGCCAATGTCGCTTAAAAGCTTGATGCGCCTTTGAGAATTGCTTGCTAGTATTAGCATATAATCCCCCCTAATTGAAGTTATTATAACACGAATCAGAAAAAAGATACATCTTTTCTAAATTCCTTTGCTTAAGAAACGAGAATTATAATTATCGCTATGGTATAATATTTTTAGTAGGTATAATTATGAAAAAACAAGTCTTGAAAATCTTAAAAGAGCATCAAAACAAGAAAATAATTGTTAGCGTTTCCGGCGGAGTTGATTCGCTGGTGCTTTTTAATCTTTTATTAGAATTGAAATTTGAACTTGTATTGGTACACTTTAATCATCAAAAAAGAGCAGCCTCCAAAATTGAAGCTGACTATTTGAAAGAGCTGACAGAAAAGTTAAATATTCCTTTTGAATATTTTATTTTAGATATTAAAACTGACTTTCAAAACCAAGCTCATCATCTTAGGAAAAAACACTTGCAAGAAGTTGCTTTAAAATATCATACTGACGTTATCGTTACTGCTCACCATTTAAATGATTTATTAGAAACTATCTTACTAAAGATTGCTAGAGGTTCTAATTTATTAGGGTATGCCGGCATTAATGAAAGATACTTTAAAGATGGTTTTTACTATTTAAAACCTTTGTTGACTTTTAAAAAAGAAAAATTGATTAACTATGCTCGCCTCCATCATATTAAATATTTTGAAGACGTCTCTAATGTTAGTGATGATTATTTTAGAAATCGGATTAGAAATTATCTCTTGCCACTTTTAAAAGAGGAGGACGAGTTCCCTTTTGCTAAAGTAATCCAATATAATAACACTTTAACGAAAACATTTAATTATTTGAGAAAGACAACTAAAGAATTTTTAGGAAATAGCGAGAAGATTGTTATTGAGGATTTTTCGCTTTTAGATGAAGTCATTCAAGAAGATGTTATTTGTTACTTATTGGAAAGAGAAAAGCTTGATTTTAACCAAAATAAAATTACCGATTTAATTAACTTTATTAATGGTGCTGGGCCTAATGCTAGTTATTCTTTATCAAATGAAAAAGAGTTCATAAAAGAGTATAGTGTAGCCTTTATCCGCTCTAAAGTTGCTATTATTTCCTTCCAGCAAAAACTTGATTTAAAAGCTTTTAATGTACTTCCTAATGGTGTTTTTATTGAGTTTTCCGAAGAATTTAACTTTGAAGATGGTTTCATCATTAATTTATGCTATAATAAGAACGCGCTTCCTCTTATCGCGAGAACGAGGAGAGAGGGAGACTTGCTTTATTTTAACTATGGACATAAAAAATTAAAAGACTTTTATATTGATGAAAAAGTCCCTTTAATAAAACGTAATAAAGATATTATCATCACCGATAATAAAGGAGAAATCCTAGTTGTTTTAGGAAGATATCTTAATAATAAAGCAACTCTAACAAGCACGATTCAACTGAAGTATGGAGGAAAAGTTAGTGAATAAAGATATTAAAGAAGTTTTGTTAAGTCATGAAGAAATCTTAACTATTACCAAGAAACTTGGTTCTTTAATTTCTGCCGATTATAAAAACTCTTCTAAGCCGATATTATTAGGTTTATTAAAGGGTTGCGTCCCTTTTATGAGTTATTTAATGAACTATCTTACTTTCCCTTTAGAAATTGAATTTATGGATGTTAGTAGTTATGGTAATGATATTAAATCTAGTGGTGATGTTAAAATTAAAAAAGATATTGATGTTTCTGTTTTTAATAGAGATGTAATTATTTGCGAGGATATTGTTGACACGGGCCAAACCTTAAATACAGTAATTAGGCTTTTACATCATCGCGGTGCTCGCAGCGTGGAGGTTGTTACTTTACTGGACAAGCCCGATGGAAGAATTACTCCATTTAAACCGAAGTATATTGGCTATGTTATTCCAAAAGTCTTCGTGGTTGGTTTTGGTTTAGACTACCAACAGTATTATCGCAATCTTCCTTATATTGGTATTTTAAAAGAAAGTATATATAAAAAATAGGTGACTATATGCAAAAAAAACAACAAAACAAAAGAGGGCCTTTTCGTGGCTTTGGAATTTATATTATCTTCGCTCTAATTTTATTAGGCAGTTTTTTCTTTATTAATAATTTATTTAAACCTGATGAACCTGACAAACTCTCCGTTAGTGAATTAATAACTAAAATTGAAGCTGGTGATTTTGACGGTGCTGAATTAGTTTTAAATCCAGTTGTTACAGATAGTAATTTTTATCATGTGAAAGTTTATCAAAAAATTGATGGAAAATCAAAAGTGACTTATGATTTTTATATTTCCCATAAAAACTTTACAGAAGAAATTGAAACAATTCTTACTAGCGAAAACATCGATTTTATCTATAAAGAAAGATCTGGAGTTTCTTTTTGGGATGTTTTATCGATCATTTTACCAATTATTATGTTAGTAATTTTGGCTGTCTTCATCTTCCGCTCAATGAGTGGTGGTGGAGCCAATAGGCAAGCATTTGATTTTGCTAAATCGAGAGCGCGTCTCGCTTCTACTAAAAGCATTACTTTTAAAGATGTAGCTGGTTGCAATGAAGAAAAACAAGAATTAGAAGAAATTATCGACTTTTTGAAAAACCCTCGTAAATACGTGGAAATTGGAGCGCGAGTTCCTAAAGGTGTTTTGTTAGTTGGTGCCCCAGGTACTGGAAAAACTTTATTAGCTAAAGCTGTTAGTGGCGAAGCCCATGTTCCTTTCTTTTCTATTAGTGGTTCCGATTTCGTGGAAATGTTTGTTGGAGTTGGTGCTAGTAGGGTAAGAGATCTATTTAAAATAGCTAAAGAAAATTCACCTTGTATTATTTTTATCGATGAAATTGACGCTGTTGGAAGACAACGTGGTGCTGGGATGGGCGGCGGTCATGATGAACGTGAACAAACTCTTAACCAGCTCTTAGTAGAAATGGATGGTTTTAATCCTAATGCCGGCATTATTATGATGGCCGCAACCAACCGTCCTGATGTTTTAGACCCTGCTCTATTAAGACCAGGCCGTTTTGATAGACAAATTACTATTGACTTACCCGATGTTAAAGGTAGAGAGGCTATTTTAGAAGTTCACGCCCGCAATAAGAAGTTAGAACCGGGCATTAGTTTCGCTGATGTTTCTAAACGAATTCCTGGCTTTAGTGGTGCTGATATTGAAAACTTACTTAATGAAGCGGCTTTATTAGCGGCTCGACATAACCGGAAAATTATCAATTTAGAAGATATCGATGAAGCGATGGACAGGGTCATGTTAGGTCCTGCTAAAAGATCAAGAAAGATTACCGATAAAGAAAGAAAAATCATCGCCTATCACGAAGCTGGTCACGCTGTAATTGGACTAAAATTAGAAGGTTCGAATATTGTTCAAAAAGTAACGATTGTCGCACGTGGTCAAGCAGGAGGATATAACCTTATGACTCCCGAGGAAGAAACTTTCTTAGAGTCAAAAACTTCTTTATTAGCCCGTATTACCGGTTATTTAGGAGGAAGAGTAGCCGAAGAAATCGTCTTTAAAGACGTCACTACTGGAGCTTATCAAGACTTTCAAACTGCTACAAAAATTGCTCGTGCGATGGTTACTGAATACGGGATGAGTGATTTAGGACCGATTCAATATGAGTCCAATAGTGGTAATGTCTTTTTAGGAAGAGACTACTTAAAAGAAAAGAACTTTAGTGATCAAATCGCTTTAGAAATCGACAAAGAAGTAAGAAACATTGTTACTCAAGCTTATGATCAAGCTTATGATATCATTACTAAGAACCGAAAATTATTAGATACTATTAGTTATTATTTATTAGAAATGGAAACCTTAACTAAACAAGATATCGATGAAATTGTCGAAACCGGCAAACTCATCCGCCATGAACAAAAAAACAATAACTCTGCTTCTCAAGAAAAAGATGTCGATGAGACTTGATAAATATTTAAAAGCAGCTCGTTTAATTAGAAGGCGCACAGTAGCTAAAGATGCCGCTTTAGGAAACTTTGTTTTAGTTAATGGCGTCGTAAAAAAACCTTCTTATCTGGTCAAAGTTGATGATATCATTACGATTAATTTTAAATTAAAAGCAGTTACTATTAAAGTCACAACTCTTGAAGTTCCAAAAAAAGGACAATTAATGTATCATTTAGTCCAAGAAGTTAAAAAATAATTTAAACCCTTTAAACACCTTTAATTATTAAAAAAGGTGGTTTTTTATTAGCTTTGAGTTTTGTTTCACTTAATAGCTTTTTATTCTATCTTAGTAACTAACCAATAGCCTGTTCTATTACCACCAACTCTTTTTAATACTCCCATATTTACTAGTGTGTTCATATGTCTAATAACCGTTCTTTTTGAGATTGATAATTCTAACGCTATTAATTCTTGCGTGACATTGGGGTTATTTAAAACAATACTAATTATATCCCTTTGTACTTCGTTCAAATTATGGGCATGTTTATTTTTAAGTGCAATATCTTCTTTATTTCTATATTTAAACGACACCTTAATAAAATTAGGATAAATATCATAGACATCCTCATTATAATACTTAAGAATTCTTCTAATGCCTGTTCCTAATTGCTCCACTAAACCAATATCTTTAAAAACTCTCATTAACTCTTTGTTTTTTGGAGCAGAAAACCCGCCCAAGAAATCTTCCTTTGTGAATCTTTCAGGCAATCCTCCATTTGATGATATTTCAATTCTATCATCGAAAATTTCAAATTTTGCTGCTTGCTCATAGGTATAATCATTATGGACTATTGCGTTAATGACAGCCTCTCTTAATGCAATTGGTTCGACCATTTTGATTTCTTTACGTTCAACATGAGTTATTTTAGTAAATGTTTTATTTTCTAATTCAAGTTTGTTCAAAACGTTTTTAGTCGCTTTAATAAGGGAGCAATGACCGAATTCTTCACTTTCCACTAAATTAAATGTGTCGATGCCTGAATATTTCGCAACTTGAATTGAAACACTATTATTATCTGATAATAAATAAGCTACATAGTTATAGCTTCCATCATCATTTACTAATTCCAATTGTTGGAGAAAGTTTGAACCAATCTCATAACCTAATTCTTCGTAATAAATCTTTAATTGAGAAAAAATTAAGTTTTGGTTTGGTGAGGCTATATTTCTTAATGAGTTTTTAGTCCTTTTTGTAAACAAATCAATAATCATTTCTTTATTTATAGGTTCTACGGAACTGCCTACTCGAATAAAAGAACCCTCTGGTGACATCCCCTTCTTTCTAAGGTAATATGGCTTTTCTGGCCCACTAGCTACAAAAACGTGAATAATATTAACACCATCTCTTTTCTCAGCAATAACATCAAACAAACCTAATGTTGATGGGCTGATATTATGTTTTATGCGATCTTTAATTTCAAGCTGTTTTTTGTCAACGTTATCAATTCCAATAATCTTCCCTTCATCATCTATTCCAACATAAATACTACCGCCATCTTTTGAATTAAGCAAGGCCACTACTTCTTTTTCAAATTTATCATTTAAAGCACGTTTAAATTCATTGTGTTTATTTTCTATCATTTAAAAACACACTCCTTTATTATGATTATACCATTAAAATTAAATTTGTCACTATTATTGTCACCATTGATGTCACCATTGTTATCGCCTTATTATAGACATTATCTTGTTATTTTCTTCATCTTTTACAGCCATTATGTCACCATAGTTGTCACCATTGATGTCACCATTGATGTCACCATTCTTTCTAATGGCACTTAAACTATAACTGAAACAATTAAATCTTTTACTGTTATCAATCTTAAAACCTACTTTATTAAGCATAACTAAATTATTAACAATACTATTTACTTTAAATAAATAGGAAATATCAAAGGCCAGCAACACTTAAATTAAACACAACCCAAAGATAAAATGGCAATATTTAATGCCATTTGATATAATATTAATTGTGTTTAAGGAAGGTGTATTATGTTAACTGAACAAGAAATAATTAGAAGAAAAAAACTATCCACGTTAAAAGAGTTAGGAGTTGACCCTTTTGGGAAGGCTTTTAAAAGAACTCACTTAACTAATGATATTAAAAAAAAGTTCTCCCGCTATGATCATGATGAATTAGAGAAACTAAACCAACATGTTATCATTGCTGGAAGAATAATTAGAAAACGTGTTCAAGGAAAAGCCGGTTTTTTAGTTATCCAAGATCAACTTGACAGCTTACAGGTTTATTTAAGAAAAGAAAACATCGGCGCTGATGCTTTTGAAGTCTTTTTAATTTCCGATTTAGGTGATATTGTTGGTATTGAAGGCGAATTATTTAGAACAAGAACTAATGAATTAACTATTAAAGCTACTAAATTAACTCATCTTAGTAAAGCTTTAAGACCACTTCCTGATAAATGGAGCGGACTCCAAGATAAGGAAGAAATGAGGAGAAGGAGATATCTCGACTTAATCGTTAATGAAGAAGCTCGCAAAATTGCTTTTTTAAGACCTAAAATCATCCGTGCCTTTCAAAAGTATTTCGATAATCACGGCTACCTTGAAGTGGAAACACCAGTCTTACAACCGATTTTAGGAGGTGCTTCTGCTAGACCTTTTATTACTCATCATAATACTTTAGATATGGAGTTTTACTTAAGAATCGCTACTGAACTTCCATTAAAGCGTTTAATTGTTGGCGGCTTGGAAAAAGTTTATGAAATAGGAAGATTGTTTAGAAATGAAGGTATGAGCCCCAAACATAATCCGGAATTCACTACTTTAGAAGCCTATGAAGCTTACAGTGATTTAGAAGGCATGATGAATTTAACTGAAGATGTCTTAATTTATGTTTGCGAGGAAGTTTTAAAAAGCAACCAAGTCCAATCAGAAAATGGCACGATTGTTTTTAAAAAAAGCTTTAAACGGATTTCTATGACTGATGCTATTAAGGAAAAAACTAATATCGACTTTAAAAAAGAGTATACTTTAAAGGAAGCACTTCTTTTAGCTAAAGAACACGATATAAAAACAGAAAAACACTTTGATGTCGGTCATATTATTGAAGCTTTCTTTGATAAATACGTTGAAAAAACAATTGTCCAGCCTACCTTTATTTATGAATATCCTATAGAAATAAGTCCTTTGGCTAAAAAAACAAGCGATCCTCGTTTTACAGAAAGATTTGAACTCTTTATTGACGGCAGAGAATACGCTAATGCTTTTAGCGAACTCAATGACCCCATCGATCAAAAGGAACGCTTTTTAAATCAATTAAAAGAAAGAGAACTCGGTAATGTTGAAGCTAATGAAATGGATACCGATTACGTAGAAGCTTTAGAATATGGGATGCCTCCTACTGGTGGTTTAGGAATTGGAATTGACCGTTTTATTATGTTATTGTTAGAAGTTGACAATATTAGAGATGTAATTCTATTCCCTCATATGAGGCATCGATAATAAAGGGGCAAACCGCTATAATTAGGCTTTCTCCTAAATTATTGCCAGTTCTTAAAATGAAAATTTTATCAAATTAATACTATTATAAAGGTCTAGTATCAAGGTTAGACCTTTTTTAAACTATTTAGTAAAGGTATCCCATTTTAATAATTAAATAATTACAATATTTAATGACTTTAATTAGTTAAAATCAATTTCAAATATCATCTTAGAAAAACCTTAAACTACCACACCTAAATAAGAAAGTTTCATCTCCACCTTCTATTTTTAGTTATAAAAAGATTTCCTCTCTGCAAACTCTCTTTTATAATTAAGAGTCTCGATTTTAAGGAAATCATCTTCTTTTAAATACTTTAAAATGGTTTTTAATAATTACAATAAGTTGTATTCATCAGCGATATCATAAAATATTTCTTTTAAGGGATAAAAATCATCGCTCACTTCTAAAAAAGCCAACTCACTTACTTGATTAAGTTTATCAAATAAGCTTTTTGGGGCTTGTTTGTTTTTAGCCAAATAAGCAATTATTTCATTTTCTAAGGCGATTAAAGGCTTCAGTTTTTCCTCATCACCAATTAAATCATATAATTCGTTTTCTAAGTTAATTAAATCTAGCAACAATAACATCGTCTTCGCTTGTTTATTAAACTTTATAACATTATCATCATAATGGTGCTTTAGGATTAAATTAATTTGTTCAAACTGTTCAAATAAATAATAGAAACCAGTCGTAAAAATAGTTTCTTCATCAGAAGATAATTTCTTCTCTTCTAAAACTTTATTATAAAGATGCTTCACAACATCGATAACGTGTTTATTATATTTTAAAAGTGAGGAATTAAGTTTTGTTAATTCTTCTATGAGAGGGGCTTGTTCTAAAAACCAACTAGCATAATCATTAAATATATTTTCCATAGTTTCCTCCTTCTATATATCAAATATTATACCTTCAATAAATAATTAAGCAAGCAATTATCATAGTGCTAATTTTTTCTGATAGTTTAAAGCTGCTTTTAAAAATCCACTAAACAAAGGATGCGGTCTTAATGGTCTTGAAATGAATTCAGGATGAAATTGAACACTAATATAAAAATCATTCTGAGGGTATTCAATTATTTCCGCTCCTCTATTAAAATCATTTAAACCACTAAAAACCAAACCGTGATCAGTAAATAGTTCTTGATAATCTAAGTTAAATTCATAGCGGTGACGATGGCGCTCTTGAACATGTTTTTTTCGGTATAGACGATAAGCGAGTGTTTTAGGTTTAAGAGTAAAACTAGCTAACCCTAAGCGTTCCGGTTTAAGAAGTTTTTCTCCTTCTTTTCCTTTAATTAAATCAATCACAGCGTATTTTGTATGAGGATGAAATTCACTAGAAGTAGCGTCCTTTAAACCAACAACATTACGGGCAAACTCAATTAAACTTAACTGCATCCCCAAACAAATTCCCAACAAAGGAATATTGTTTTCACGAGCATATTTAATAGCGAGAATTTTGCCATTAATACCCCTTCTACCAAAGCCACCAGGTATTAAAATGCCTGCAAACTTAGACAACATTTTATAACTATTGCTAGGATTAATCTTTTCGCTATCCAAGTAAACTATTTCAATTTTTGTCTCTAATTGATAAGAGGCATGGTTTAAGGCTTCGCTAACAGATAAGTATGCGTCTTTAAGCGAGGTATATTTACCAATCACAGCGACTTTAACACTGCTTTTAGGGGTGCTTATTTTTTCAATTAATTCTTCCCATTCCGTTAAATCAGCCTTATTAGTTTTACTGGCAATTTTAAAGTGCCTTATTATTTGTTCATCAATATTTTGCTTTTTAAACTCTAAAATCATTTTATAAACGATATCGACATCAACAGATTGAAAAACCTTTTCTTTTTTAATATCACAAAAAAGCGCAATTTTTTCTTTAATATTACTGCTAATCGCGACTTCACTTCTTAATACAATCATATCAGGAGTTATTCCTAAACTTCTTAACTCTTTAACCGAATGTTGAGTAGGCTTTGTTTTAATTTCTTTCGCCGCCTTTAAGTAAGGTACTAGCGTAGTATGAATATATAAGGTGTTATTAAAACCAAAATCTCTTCTAGCCTGTCTAATCGCCTCTAAAAAAGGCAGCGACTCGATATCACCAACGGTACCACCAATCTCAGTAATTACGACATCAGCTTTTGAGATTTTAGCTGCTGCAATTAATCTTTTTTTAATTTCATTAGTAATATGAGGAATAACTTGAATAGTCGCCCCTAAAAACTTACCTTTACGTTCGTCTTCGATTACTTTCGAGTAGATTTTTCCAGTAGATACTGAGGCTTCTTTTGATAAGTTGACATCTAAAAAACGCTCATAGTGGCCTAAATCCAAATCCGTTTCCGCTCCATCATCAGTTACGAAAACTTCACCATGTTGGTAAGGACTCATCGTCCCCGGATCAACATTAATATAAGGATCAAACTTCAGCATATAAACTTTTAATCCTCTATTTTTTAAAATTTGGCCAACACTAGAAGCCATTATACCCTTCCCTAAAGAAGAAACAACTCCACCTGTTACGAAAATAAATTTTGTTTTCATAAAATCCTTTCCTCTAAAATTAAAAAATACCCTTTTAGGGGTGCTTGTCTGCCCTTAAATATTATATCAAAATCACCATCTATTAACAATAATAAAAAATGCCCCTCGGGCACCTTTTATTATTCATCATACATATCTTCGTAATCATCCATTATTTTATTGTAATCATCATCATCAAAATCTAAATCAACTACTTCGTCTTCATCATCGGTAGAATAGACTTTAACATGATCATCAATTACTATTTCTTCTTCATCTTCATCCAATTTAAATTCTTCATCGTCTTCATCGCTTTCACTTACTTCAGCTTCCACGATTTCTTCTTCTACAAAATAATCTTCTAATTGGATGTCATCATCGTCTTCTTCTTCGTAAGGCTCATCTTTATTGAAAAACGAACCATCCTTATCCCATAAATCTAAATTGTTTTCTTTTAAATCCCATTCATCGTTCCCACAATAAACGAAATTAGCGTTTAAAGTCATATCTAAGTAGAGTTGCGATAACTTATCCATATCATTTTCACTTAACTCTTTTATCTTCGCTACTTCACTTAACAATGTATAAATGTTTTGTTTGCCGTTTTCTTTAACGTATTGGACAGCAATTTCAACCATTGATTTTGTTTTATCAAATTTAGCCATTAAAAATCCTCCTTAACTAAAAGTCTCCATCATTTTATACGATAGTTTCTAATAATGCAAGTTTTTTTGCAAATAATGTTGCTAATTCTTTTTCTTCCCACTTATAACCTGTTTCTTGAATATCAAATGTAATGGGCGAATTGATATCAAAGTATTGATAACCATGCGATTTTTGCGACTTCAAAACCTCAACAATCGCTTCTCTTAAAACAATACCAGTATGAACAATATTATCCCCATACATAAACGGATTATCGGCAAAGTTAAAAGTATAACTATGTACTGCCACTTTATATGTCTCGTTGCTTTTAAAGTTAGAAATACCTGGTCTTTTATCGTTTATTCCCCCATACCCACTATTTAAAAAGCTATTAATCTCAGAACCTTTTAAATTAACTGTAATTATAAAGTTATCAAAGGGGAAAATATTTAAAACTGTCGCTTCACTTATTGCTTCGCCACTGGAAAGATAAGTTCTCGTGCCGCCGCTGTTATGAAAGGCAATATCAGCATCAGTTTTTTCTCTCATTACTTTAGCGATATAAAAACTTAAATCACTAACCGAATAATATTGTTTAGAAATTAAAATAGTATCGTATTTATAAGTTATTTGTTCTGCATAATATTCTATTATAGTTGTTATTTCTTCTCTATTTTGATAAAGCCTCTTGTCATCTTGAGGAGATAAGTTTTTAGCAACAGCACCAACGCTTTTATTATCATCAACACTAACTTCAACCTTCCCTAAATAACTACCGCTACTGCCAGATTGTAAAACAGGGACACCGTTTTGGTCTCTCACATAAGCTTGGTGGGTATGTCCGTTTAAAATAACGTCAGCACCATCATGGGCAACATTAGTGTTGTAATAATTATCAGCACCATGATGAACAGCGACGACCACGTCAACTTCATCTTTAAACTCTTCAATATAAGAACTTACTATCGGAACAGGATCAGCGAAATAATAATCTTTTACTAAACCGCCATCAATACTAGTTTCTAAACCATAGCCAATCGTTCCAATAATAAGAATTTTTAAACCGTTTTTATTAACGATTGTATAAGGTTCAAGACCGTTTGGAAGTTTATCCGTTTCTTTTAAAAAGACATTCGCGCCTAAAAAGGGGAAATCAGCTTGAATTTCATTTTCACCATTAAAATAACCAAGCACCTTCTCTAAGCCCCAATCAAACTCATGATTACCAATCACGAACGCATCTAACTTCATTTCATTAAGAGCGAAAATAATTGACTCTCCATAAAAATGATTAGATAGTAATTGACCTTGTAAAATATCCCCGCCAGTAATAAAGAGCACATCTTTATCTTCTTGTTCAGCCATAATTACATTAGCAAAATAATCAAGACCAATACCTGCGTCTTGACTCGATAAAGCCCCATGAAGATCATTTAAATAATAAATATCAACTTCTTTTTCACCTTCTATTGGAGGAACTTCATTCTCCTTCCAGCGCGCTGACAAAGTAATATTTTTTGTAATTGGAGTTTCAAAGTCAAACTCTTCCTCAGTAATAAACCAACCTTCAAAAGTATGTGTTTCTCTATTTGGGTCCGAAGGTTTCTCAACCTTTTCACCAGATCGAACTAAAACCTCATAGTTTTCTGGCGAATCTTGATAATTATAATTAAAAGTAACTAAGTATTCATCTTTTAAATCATCATTGTGAGTTCTATTACAACCAAATAGCGTCAATAACAACATCAACGCCACTATTAAAAATCTCTTCTTCAAATTTACACCTTCTTTTTTCACAACCGCTATTATAACACAAAAAAGTTTACTTTAAAATCAAAAAACCAGAGAACTTATTCTGGTTTAAATTAAATTTAAATAACAACAACTATCTTTGCTTTATCGCATTTGAGTAAAATAAATAATCGCACCTAAAATTGCAGCTATTAAGATTAAAACAATAAATAGTTTAAATAGTTTTTTAGCAAAACTAATCGCGCCTAAGACAACAAACAAAGCAGTAAATACTAATCCAATTAGTTTTAATATTCCTGGCACACTGCTTATAAAAGGTTCTATTAATCCAAGTGCCTTATTATAAACATCATCAGAAAACCCATTAACATTGTTGTATAAATTTACAAAAAATTCTTTTACTGTATCTACCATTCCAGCCATTTTAATTACTCCATTTCTACTCTATTATCAAGAGCTTTTTTTAATGTTTTTTCATCTGCATAGGAGAGATCGGAACCAACAGGAATACCATAACCAATACGTGTTGTCTTTACTGGCGAGTTTTTTAATAATTCTTTTAAGTAACTCGCTGTCAACTCGCCATTTAAAGTACCATCCAAGGCGATAATTATTTCTTTAACCCCTTTAGTTCTTTTCAACAGCTTAGCAACTGTTATATCTTCTGGTTCTACTCCTCTAGAAATATCTATTAATCCCCCCAAGACATGATACAAGCCTTGATAATCCGTTTTATCGATAATAAAGAGATCTTTTACCGACTCTACAACCATAATAGTTGTTTGATCTCTGCTATCATCGCTACAAAAGGGACATTTATCTTCCATCATGGCATTGCAAATAGGGCAAGTCTTTAGTTTTTCTTTTAACTCTACTAATGATGAAGATAAACTCTTAATAAGATTGTTATCTTTTTCATTATAAACAAAGAGTGCTAACCTAATCGCTGTTTTTTCACCAATCCCCGGGAGTTGTTTAAAAGCTTCCTTTAAATTATTAAAAGCTTTTGGGTAATTCATTTAAAACCTCATCCCCATTGTAAAACGACTCATCTCTTCTTGAGTTTTTTTATCAACAACTTCAACACCGTTATTGATCGCCACTACAATTGCATCTTGTAGCATTTCTTTATCTTCTAATAGCTCATCATCAATTTTAACATCTATTATTTGGTGAGAACCTAACATAATAACTGTTACTCCAGTAGCTTTACCGATAAACTCTGTCATTTGTAGGCGTTCTTGTGTTTCTTGCATTTCTTTCTGCATTTTTTGTAATTTTTTTACCATATTTTGGTTCATCTTATTCCCCCTCTACTATTACTTTATCAGCACCGAAAAAATCTTTAGCTAAACTTAATGTTTCCGATTGATATTTTTTTTCATTTGTTGCAAATATTCCTAAGTCAACTTTTGGCAGCTTAGGCTTTTTATTACCTTCTCCCCATTGTTTTAAAAAGGAGGTAAATAGTAAATCCCAATTAGTTTTATCTAAACAAACAATATCATTAACATGATTTTCTTTACTATTAATAATTTCTAAAGCTAGTTTTTTCGTTGACTCTCTTAATAACATTAAACAACTCGTCTTATCCGGATAGACTATTAGCATTTTATCATCCGAACAAGCTACCAATTCACCTTTTAAAAGCAGTTCCGCTGTTGTTTGTAAATGTGGTGTTTTAAGATTAGCTAAATTAGGCCAACCTCTCGCAAGTAAGTTTTTCTTCGTTTTATTGCCACTATTTAATATTTCTTCAATTTCTTTAACCGTTATTTCGCGCCCATCTTTTCTTTTTGGTTGCGATTTTATTTCTTCTTCGCTATTTTTTACCACTATTTCTTGAACTGGCCTTTTTTCTAATTCTCGGTATGATCTTTCCAGTTCATTAATTTTATTCATCAACAAACCAATTTCTTCTTTTTCTTCAATTCTGACAACATCCTGGTGGTCGATCATTTTAAATAAGGCTAACTCTAAATAAGCTCTTTTTTGCATCGTCCATTTAATATTGTTTTGCGTTTCGTTTAAAACGTCTAAATAAAAGAAAAGTCTATCATTAGAGTAATCTTGCGCTAAATCTTTTAAATAGCTTGTCGGCCGCTCGATTTCAAAAGTAATATTCTTTTCAATTAGAATATCTCTTAATAAAGCGATTATATCAGCGACAATTTTTGAGATTTCTTTACCATCTTCAATGATTTCATTAAGTAAAAAGAAAGCATTTGAAGCGTCTTTATCCTTTAAATAATTAACTAACTTAATTAAGTTATCTTTAGAAACAGAACCAGACACTTGGTAGACATCTTCAATAGTTATCTTTTCCCCAGAAAAAGAAACAGTTTGATCAAGTAAACTAATCGCGTCTCTTAATCCGCCTTCAGCATTTAAAGCAATTTCATTTAAGGCTTCATCGCTAATATCAATTTCTTCTTTATCTCTAATTTCTATTAACTTCTTATTAATATCGCTAGGAGAAATACCTCTAAAATCAAATCTTTGGCAACGAGACAAAATAGTAGGAATTACTTTATTAGGTTCTGTCGTCGCTAAAATAAAAATAACATGTGCTGGTGGTTCTTCTAAAGTTTTTAATAAAGCATTAAAGGCTGCCTGAGTTAACATATGCACTTCGTCGATGATGTAAACCTTATATTTTCCAAAAGAAGGAAGATAATTAACTTTATCTCTTAATTCTCTTATTTCTTCAACACCATTATTACTAGCAGCGTCGATCTCAATAACATCGCTTAAGTGACCTTCTTCAATAAGCTGACAAGTTTCGCACTCCCCGCAAGGCTCTAGACTAGGTGCTTTTTCACAATTAACCGCTTTAGCAAAAATCTTGGCAACGCTCGTTTTACCCGTTCCCCTTGGACCAGAAAAAAGATAAGCATGGGCAACCTTATTGTTTAAAATCGCATTTTGCAGCGTTCTAATTATAACGTTTTGACCGACAACGTCGCTAAATCTTTTAGGGCGATACGTCCGGTATAATGCTTGGTAACCCACTCTTTACATTCTCCTTTCTCGTGTCTAATATTATAACATGTATCTAGTAAGATACAAAATAAAATAATAGTGACGACGCTTTAAATATTGAGTCAAAAAAACTGCTAAACAGCTTTTTAAAAAGAATTCGAAGTTTTTTTATCATCACTTTGTTTTATCTTATTTATAATCCAATTTATTGTTAGCGTAAAAACCTAAACCAGTAAATAAAGCCAGATAAACAAGATTTATTACTATTAATAATAATGTTTCCCCATAACTATAAACAGCAGTACTAGAAAGACCTAAAAACGGGAAGATCTTTATTAAAAGTTCTCCCTGCCCCTTTAACCCTAAAATACTAACAACGATCATTAAGGCAAAAAAGCTTCCAATCCCCACTCCGATAGTCGCGCCAATACTTTTAAAAAGAAAAGCTAATAAATGAATAAAACTATAAACAACTAATAATGAGCTTATCAATAATAAATAATGAAGCACCATTTTACCAACATCTATCTTTTTAAAACCCATCACTAAACCAATAGCCCCATAAGATAAAAGTGCATATGCGGTTGCGAAAACTACAACTGCTATTAAAGTAAATAAAGCGCTCGCTCCATAAATTTTACTTCTTTTATAACCGGCAATAACTTTATTTCTAATGGTGTTATTAGTAAAATCTCCTACAATTACGATCAAAAGTAAAATCAATAATAACAACCCAAAGTTGTTCATCGGTGAAAAGGATGCTAAAAAAGTCTCTCTAGCAAGATCGCCCTCGTTTGATCCAATAATACCGCCTAAAAGTGTATTCTTTACTACTTGATACATAGAAGCCGTTAAAAGTGGAAAAGCGAAAAGTAAAATTATTAAAGCAATAAAGATTTTGCTTTTTAAAAACTTATTTAATTCTGCCTTTAAAATGTTAAGCATGTTTAATCCCCTCCACAATCTCTAAATAGTAATCTTCAATTTCAACATTCAACTTATGTAATTCTTTTTGCGTTATTTCTTTAATAAGTTTCCCTTTACTAATAAAACCATATCTAGTCGCCACTTTATCGAGCTCTGTTAAAATATGGCTGGAAATTAAAAATGTAATATTTCTTTCTTTATTTAAAAAGATGATCAAATCTCTCATCTTCCTTATTCCTAAGGGATCAAGTCCGTTCATCGGTTCATCTAACAAAATAAACTCTGGGTCACCTATTAAAGCTAAAGCGATGCTCAGTCTTTGTTTCATTCCTAAAGAAAAATCTTTAGCGCGCTTTTTTAAATGAATAACATCTTCTAATCCGACTTGAATTAAAAGTTCTTTAAGTTCTTCTACACTTTTCTTTAAACCTAACATTTTAGCTTGAAAAACCATATTATTAAGCGCGTTTAAAGAATTATGGATTGCTGGATTTTCTACTATTGCAGCGATATTGCCGATTCTTTTATCAATATTAATTTGATAGCTTCCGCTAGTGGGATTAACAATGTTTGTAAGTAGTTTAATAACTGTTGATTTCCCTGCACCATTCTCGCCGATAAATCCATAAATTTCCCCTTTATTAATTGTCATATTGAGATTGCTGACGGCGACTGTCTCTTTATATACTTTTGTTAAATTTGTTGTTTTTACTAATACTTCCATTTTTCTCTCTCACTTTCCTAGGCAAAACTTGGAAAATAATTCCTCAATTAAATCTTCGGGATGATACTCGCCAATTATTTCACCTAAAGTTTGCCAACCTTTTTTAATATCTATTTCCACCATATCAATCGGTAGACCGATTTCGATGGAATTAATTACTTCCTTCATTAACTTTTTAGTTTCTTCTATTTTTTGAATATGTCTCGCGTTGGAAAGATAATTAAAATCATCTCCGAGTTCATTCAATTCTAACTTTTTAATAATCGCTTCTTCTAATAAGTTTAATCCTTCCTTACTTAAAGCGCTTAAAGAAATCATTTCTTTTAAAATCGTTTTCTTGCCTAAATCTTTTTTATTACCGACAACAATTCTTAATTTATTTTTAGTTAGTTCTAGTAATTCTTCATCTTCTTTTGATAATTCATCACTCATGTCTAATACTAAAATGACTAACTCCGCTTCATCAATCGCTTTTTTACTTCTTTTTACACCAATTTTTTCTACAATATCGCTAGTTTCTCTTATCCCTGCTGTATCGATTAAATTTAATGTAATTCCGCCGATGTTAATGTTCGCTTCAATGGTATCTCTCGTCGTTCCTGCAATTTCAGTTACGATCGCTCTTTCTTCATCTAAGAGAGCATTTAATAAACTCGATTTACCAACATTAGGTTTCCCGACAATTGCGGTTTTAACACCCTCCCTTATCATTCTCCCTTTTTTAGCATGTTTTAAAATTTCCTCTAAATCTTTTTTAAATTCGATGATTTGAGGTTTAATAATTTCATTAGTCATTTCTTCAGTATCGTCATATTCAGGATAATCGATATTAACTTCAATAACAGCGATAATCGCTAATAGTTTTTCTCTTAAGTTTTTAATCAAGTTTGAAGTATCCCCTTTAAGCCCATGCATCGCTAACTTCATCGCTTTTTCATTTTTAGCACTAATTAAGTCCATCACAGCTTCACTTTCAGCTAGGTCAATTCTACCGTGAACGAAAGCTCGTTCGGTAAATTCACCCGGATTAGCTAATCTTAAACCAACACTTAAAAGTCTTTTTAAAACTTGATTAGTTACCAAAATACCACCATGGGTAGATATTTCCACCATATCTTCGCTAGTAAAACTTCGCGGTGCTTTAAAAACCGCTACCATTACTTCATCGAGTGTTTTATTATCTTCATCAAGAATATAACCATAACTAACAGTATGAGACTTGACTTTTCTTAAGTCTTTCCCTTTAAAGATTTCATTCACTTTGGTGATCGCTTCCATTCCCGTTACCCTAATAACGCTAATACCAGCAGTACCATAAGCTGTAGAAATTGCACAAATAGTATCTAAAATCATTTCAATCACTTATCCTTTTTAAGCGTTTCTGCAAAAATTTCATTAAAAGCCACTTTTTCATTATTTAATTGATAACCATAAACTTGATTTAAATTGATATTAGTGGCGCTTCTAAAAATTGAATTTTCAATTTGAGGATTATCTTTCTTTAAGTCTTTAACTAACTCTTTTATTACCGCTCTTTTCGAACCATAATTTTTCGCAGCTACTTCACAACCACAATCCATCACCGTTAAGCCTGTGCTCTTAATAAATCTAATAATGTCTTTTTCTTTAATATATATTAGTGGTCTAATAAGCTTAATAGTAAAATTCTCTGAATTGATTTTAGGTACCATTGTTTTAAATTGAGAACCATAAAAGACATTTAATAACGTTGTTTCAATAACATCATTAAAATGATGTCCTAAGGCAAGTTTATTACAACCTAGACTCTCAGCAAATTCATATAAAAAGCCTCTTCTCATCCTCGCACACATATAACAAGGGTTATCTGTAGCAATCTTACTAACAACATTAAAGTTATTGTTTTCTCTAATAATAAGAGGAATCTCTAAAAGTTTAGCATTTTCTTCTAATAGTTCTCTGTTAATAGTATTAAAACCGGGATCCATAGCGAGATATTCTAAACTAAAAGGTGTTTCACTATACTTTTGTAATTCCATTAATATTTTCGCTAAGAGTAACGAATCTTTACCACCGCTAACAGCGACCGCAATCTTATCATTTTCTTCGATTAAATTAAACTCCCTAATCGCTTTAATAAAGGGTTTCCATAAAGCCTTACGATAACTCGTGCCAAGGCTTCTTTCAATTTCTTTTAAGGGTTTTATTAAGGTGGTTAGCTTATTTGTTTTGGGAACTTTTTTCATCTTTAATCAATTTTTCAACATCACTAATAAACTCATCTAATTCATTTAAATCCTTTAAAGTAGCACCAGCAGCTTTTTGATGCCCTCCACCTCGCCATTTAGTAGCGAGTTGTTGAATTTCTGGACCTCTACTTCTTAGTCTAATCCGGTATTCGTCTGCGCTTTCAATAAACAAAGCCCAAACAGGATAACCTTCAATACCTGCTAAATTATTAACCATCGCACTAGCGCTTTCGTGACTAACATTCATTTTAGTCATCATTTCTTTTTTCATAATATAATAAATGAAACCGCCCTCAGTAGTAACAAAGTTGCTCAACACTTCACCCTTAAGTCTAATTGAATTCATATCATCTACGGAGAGTTTATTGTCAATGTCTTCAATATCGACACCAAAATCAAGTAACATTCCTGCTAGTTCATGGGTTCTTCTATTAACGCCACGATAACGAAAACGACCAGTATCAGTAACAATACCGACATACATCGCTCGCGCTCCTAAAAATGATAGTTTTAATTGATCTTGATAACTTTCATAAAAATCAGCAATCATTTGACTGCATGAAGGTAAACTATCATCAACCCAATAATAATTAGCATAAAAAGAGTCATCTTCTTCAACATGATGATCGATTTTAAAGATTTCTTTAGCGAGTTTGTATCTTTGGTCACTAATGCGGTTTTCACTACCGGTATCCACGACAATACTTAAAGCACCTTGGTAAGCTTCGTCTTTAATTTTATCGGGTGTACCAACAAAACTAACATACTCACTTTCTTCACCAACAACGAAAACCTTCTTAGTTGGATAAGTTTCTTTGATAATATTATAAAGACCAAATTGCGCTCCATAGCAGTCTCCATCAGGCCTCGTATGACCATGGATAATTATTCTTTCATATTCTTTTATTTTTTTAAGTAGTAATTGTTTCGCTGTCATCTTCTTCCTCCAGTAATTTTTTATATTCTTTTATTATTTCATCAACCTTTTCCCAACTCTCAAAACTAGCACCGCAAGCATAATTATGACCGCCGCCTCCATAACGTTTTGCAAGTTCAACAATCACGATTCCTCTACTTCTAAATTCACCAATTATTTTATTAGTATCTTTATCATAAGTAAAGTTCAGCCAAATTTTAATCTCTTCAATACCACTGGCAATGTTAACCATTCCCCTTGAAGCTGAAAAGGTGTCAATGTCGAGTTTTTCTAAATCTTCTTTAGTGTTTTTTAAATAGGCAATTCCCTCTTCAAAAACAAATCTACTCGCGAACTTTTGTTTTAGCAATCTTCTTTCTAAAGGTTCTACGTAGAGCCAATCATAAAGTGCTAAAACATTAAATTCTGCTTTCGTTAAAAAGGCTGCTGTTTCAAAGGTGCTACTAGCATTTTTTAAATACTGAAATCGCCCTGTATCGGTTACTATTCCCGCATAGAAATAATAACTAGCTTCAACTGTGAATTTATATTTTAATGTTCTAAAAATAGTAGTTAGATATTCAGCCGCAGAACTATAAGAACTATCAATAAAAGTAGTCGCTTTAATATTTGTGTCGTTAGTATGATGATCGATTATTAAGACTTCTTTCGCTAAAAGGTATCTCTCATCACTTACCATTTCACTGACAGCGACATCGACAATAATACTTAGGCTATCCTCAAATATATTATCAGCAATCTCATTCATTTTTTCTTTGGTGTATCTATTTTCATCGCCAACAACAAACACTAACTTTTGAGGATATCTTGTTTTAATTAAATAATAAAGACCCATTTGAGAGCCAATCGCGTCCATATCGGGATTTTTATGACGGTGAATAATAATAGTATGATATTTTTTTATTAATTGAGCTATTTTTTTATACATAGAAACCTCATTTCTCATTACTTTAAATTATACCACTAAGAGACTTACTTTTCATTTAAAAGTTATCGCCATTTTTAAGACAAGCAAAGAAAAACTAGTGCTTACTATAGCACCTTTAGTTTTCTCTTTATTATATCTTTCTCGTTTATTTTGTTTTTACTACGATAGTTTCTCGACTCCTTTTTTTAAACTTATGATAGTTTTTATTTATTGTATGCGCTTACCATACTGTTATTTTATTGATAAAACTATGTTTTATGCTATAATGTTTTCGGATTAAATTACATAATAGAAAGGATGATTTATTTGAAAAAATATGTTTATTTATTTAATGAAGCCGACGCAACAATGAGAAATCTGCTCGGCGGCAAAGGTGCAAATTTGGCCGAAATGACTAAAATTGGTCTTCCAGTACCTTTCGGTTTCACTGTTTCAACTGAAGCCTGTACTAAATACTACGAAGATGGCAAAAAAATTGATGATGCTATTGTTAAAGAAATATTTACTGCAGTAACTGAGTTAGAAAAAGAAGCTAACAAAACATTTGGTGACGTCAACAATCCCCTCTTAGTTTCAGTGCGTTCAGGGGCGCGTGCTTCGATGCCAGGAATGATGGATACAATCTTAAACTTAGGTTTAAATGATGAGGTTGTTAAAGGCTTAGCTAAACTAACAGCTAACCCCCGTTTTGCTTATGATTCTTACCGCAGATTTATCATGATGTTCGCTGATGTTGTTATGGAGATTGGTAAAGAAAACTTTGATAAGATTTTTGATGAGAGAAAAAAACAAAGAAAAGTTAGCGATGATGCTGATTTAACAGCTGAAGATATGATTTATATCGCTGATGCCTTTTTAGCTCGTTATCAAGAATTAAAAGGTGAACCTTTCCCTCAAGATCCAAAAGAACAATTAATTGAAGCCGTTAGTGCTGTCTTTAGATCGTGGGATAACCCAAGAGCGAACACTTACAGAAGATTACATCACATTCCTTATTCATGGGGAACCGCTGTTAACGTCCAAACGATGGTTTTCGGTAATATGGGTGATGATTGCGGAACTGGTGTTGCCTTTTCGAGAAATCCAGCAACTGGTGAAAATGAACTTTTTGGTGAGTATTTATTTAATGCTCAAGGAGAAGACGTCGTTGCTGGTATTAGAACTCCAAAACCGATTAGTGAACTTAAAAAAGAGGCTCCAGAACTTTATCAAGAGTTTCATGAAATTAGTGATAAATTAGAACATCATTATAAAGAAATGCAAGACTTAGAGTTTACTATCGAAAGAAACAAACTTTATATTTTACAAACAAGAAGTGGTAAAAGAACGGCTCACGCCGCTATTAAAATCGCTATTGATATGGTTAATGAAGGTTTAATCGATGAAAAAGAAGCAGTTTTAAGAGTCGATCCAGCTTCCTTAGACCAAATGCTTCACCCTGCTTTTGATGAAGAAGCTTTAAAAAAGGCTAAAGTCGTCGGTGAAGGTTTAGCAGCTTCTCCAGGTGCTGCCTATGGTAAAGTTGTCTTTACAGCTGAAAAAGCTCAAGAACTTCACGCCAAAGAACCAAACTCACCAATCATTTTAGTAAGAGTAGAAACTTCTCCTGAAGATATTGAAGGAATGGTTATCGCCAGTGGTATTTTAACTGCACGCGGCGGAATGACAAGTCACGCAGCGGTTGTTGCGAGAGGAATGGGTACTTGTTGTGTTGCTGGTGCTGATCATATGAGTATTAATGAAGAAGAAGGTTACTTTGAGATTAGAGGTAATAGATTTAAAGAAGGCGAATTTATTTCTTTAAATGGTTCTACTGGTAAAGTTTATGGTGAAAAGATTGAAACTGTTGAAGCTGAAGTAAGTGGCGATTTCGCAACTTTAATGGCTTGGGCAGACAAATACCGTGTCTTAGAAGTTAGAACTAATGCAGATACACCTAAAGATGCTCAAGTTGCCAGAGACTTTGGCGCCGAAGGTATTGGACTAGTAAGAACCGAACATATGTTCTTTGAAGCAACGAGAATTAAAGCAGTTAGAGAAATGATTTTAGCGAAAACTCAAGAAGATAGAGAAAAAGCTTTAGCGAAAATACTTCCAATGCAAAAAGAAGACTTTATCGGTATTTATGAAGTTATGGACGGACTCCCAGTAACGATCCGTTACTTAGATCCACCCTTACATGAATTCTTACCGCATGAAGATAAAGATATCGAAGCTTTAGCTAAAGATATGGGCGTAACATTCCAAGAATTAAAACAAACAGTTGATGAACTTCATGAAACTAACCCAATGTTAGGGCACCGTGGTGTAAGACTTTCAGTAACTTATCCTGAAATTGCCGAAATGCAAACAAGAGCGGTTATTGAAGCAGCTATTGAAGTAAGCAAAAGAGGTATTAAAGTAGTTCCTGAGATTATGATTCCTTTAGTTGGTGAAGTTAAAGAACTTAAATATATTAAAGATTTCGTAGTTAAAGTAGCAGATGAAATAATTAAAGAAGCTAACGTTGATCTTAAATATTTAGTAGGAACGATGATTGAGATTCCAAGAGCGACTTTACTCGCTGATGAAATTGCTAAAGAAGCAGAGTTCTTCTCCTTTGGAACTAATGACTTAACTCAAATGGCGTTTGGATTTAGCCGTGATGACGCTGCTAAATTCTTATCCTATTATTATGATAAAAAGATTTATGAAGCTGATCCGTTCGCTCACATCGACCAAGCAGGTGTTGGTAAGTTAATGGAGTTTGGTGTTAAATTAGGAAAACAAACCAGACCTGATATCTCCTTAGGTATTTGCGGGGAGCATGGTGGCGATCCACAAAGTGTCGAGTTCTGCCATGATATCGGTTTAGATTATGTTTCTTGTTCACCATTTAGAGTGCCAATTGCAAGGCTAGCAGCTGCACAAGCAAACATTAAAAAACCTCGAAAATAAAGGTTAAATAGTTGATAGATGTTAAAAACCCTAAGATTAATTTTGATTCTTAGGGTTTTTTGTTTTATTTATTAAAGTGTGGTGATGGTTTTTCCCATTAATAAATCTAAGTGTTAACTTCTTATTAACTTATACCAATCTTAAAAAACGGTATTTTAATCTTAGTTAACAGTTAGTAATCCAATTTCAATTTAAACAACTTACCTTTTATCACCATTACTTATTCGAAATCCAAAAAAAAGAACCCCATAAAATTGAGGTTCTAAATTTTTTTTACGCTTATTTTCCTTGATATGTTATCTCAATATAATCAATCCATAACTGAACATTGTCGGAATTAACATTCTGAATTGAGAAATCATTAATATCTAAATCGCTAAACGTAATTGTTTTATTTGTTATATCTTCCTTAGTTGTGTTGTTTGCTTGAACATTACCTAACATTATTTTAGCATCAGCACCATTATCTTTTGCTTTTAAAAACTTGATCTTAATCTCCGTAATTACGTAATCTTCATCAATTTCAACAGTTAAAACATTCCCGCCATTAGCACCAAAATATAATCTAATAGAGCCGTCCTTATTTATGCCTATTGCGTTTCCCACTTTGTTACTAATCACATTAAATATGTTTGGATCTAATTCTAATACTTCAGCATTGTTTTCACTAACAACTAAATTACTTGTGACCCCAGCTGTATATTGTAATTTTACTGTTTCTTCTTCTATTTCAACATACGGAGTAACTTGATTTGTTTGATCAATCATTAGAATTGGATTCGTAGCAACATTTATTGTTGCTCCATTGATATTTATTAAATCGCCCTCTTCAAGTGCTTCTATGAAAGTACTATCAACCCAATCGACTCTTGCGTCCCATTTTAATGTAAATTCGTCATCACCAAGTTTTAATTCTAAAGTAACATTTCCATATTTACTATCAATCTCTTTAGAAAGAACTTCAACAGCAGAAGCTTTTACCATTCTTGATTGCTTTTCAATTAAAAAATCTTCTTCCGCTCCATCTTCATTTAAATCAATTAAAGGCATAGTTTCAAAGAACCCTTTAACAACTTCATGAGTTTCACCGCTAACTAGTTCAGCTTGAATTAAACCATTAAATACTCCCCTTTTAACTTTCGCGATTACAACATCTCCAACTTCAAAATCAACATTAGATGAGTTTTTACCACCAATTCTAAATGCAACCGCTGCAGTTCCATCTTCCATACTATATGAATTATATGGCGCTAAGCTAGTAATAACACCAACGATTATCGCTTCGTAACTATCGTCTCCTTCTGATTCTTCTAAAAATTCAGCAATCGTTACTGCATCTTCAACAACTGGAAGTTCTTCGGGTTCAGGTTCTCCTTCTCCGACAAATGTGTTAGGACCATATCCTAATTGTGGATTGTTAAACCAACCAAGATTACCAATATAATTAACAATATCACCAACTTCTAATGCTGCTAATAGTTCAGAATCTTCACCACCAAATATTCTCTTATCATATCTAATTGTTAATTCAACATCATTTTTCTTTATCTTAACTTCTCTTGCATTTCCAGACAAAGGACCAACAAAAGTTACCTCTGCTCCTGTAATAGAAACGCGACCAGCAATAAGTTTCTCTAACTCCTCATTATCATCAATAATATCATCAATTGGTGTTGGATCTGGCATTGTTCCAGTTGTAACGCTTTCTATTTCAATATTCTTTAATTGATGTAAGCCATTATAAAGATCTTTTTCACCCACTAATTTATATTTTTTCCCTAGTTCTAAATTATCAAAATAATAAACAGCAATTGAACCAGTATTATCTTGCAATCCGTAAGTATTATTAGCAAATTTATCTGTAATAACGCCTTCAACCATTATTGTTTTGCCAGTTTCTAATGCTACAGCTTCAGCCACAGTTTCAAGAACATATTCGCCAATTGAAATTTCAAATATTTTTGTATCTTCTGCGTCTCCATTAGTAATAGTCGCTGTTAGTTTAACTCTAACTCTTCCTTCTTCTGGAATTGTAATAGCGCCAGTTTCTAAATTAATTAATTCATTATCAGGGTTATTTTCTACTGTGTAATCCCAAGAAATAGTTGATCCAAATCCTCCTTCAGTTGGTAATTCGAGGGTTCCTGCTTCAGCAAACTCCTCAACAATTGTAAGGCTGTTTTTATCAACCATTACTCTATCAGCATCAGTTAATTCAGCTAATTTAATATCTCCCATCGGTAAAACATAAGAAAAATACCAAACAAGTAAATCTGATCTAAATCCTTCTAAAATAATATCAATCTCTTCTATAATTACTCCCGCTAAAGCTCTTAACTCATCAATTTGAGAAACATAGTATAACATAACACTATTTTCTGCATTTCTTTCATCAACCCCAACATTAAAGCTTTTATCTACTAAGAAAGTATTATAGTTTCCTGTTCCATCAATAATAATCTTAACATCTTTAAACTTATAAGGGACATGATTATAAACATGATCAGCACCTGGCTTTGGAAACTTTTCTAAATTAGTAACATCTTCAAGCGAGAGTTCTTCGTAAACAACAACGTAATCATTTACTCCATCAAGCTCATTTAAGTTAACGTCTTTTAATTGTAAAGTTCCATAGTAATTATCAATTTCAGCAGTTAATTGATATACTTTAGTTTCATCGATATCACCTGAATAACCAGAACTATGTATGAAAACAGTAAATCCTTCTGAATCAGTCAAATAAATACCGTTAGTTCCTTGTTTAGCGTGTAAACCAACACTACTGATAACAATCGTTTTTCCTGTGTTTTCAGCAGTCATTACTTCTTCAAAATTATCCGCAGCGATAGTAAATTCATCTAAATGTAAGATAGTTAAATCAATTGACCAAATCTTAGTTCTTCCACTCACTTTTAAAGTAGCAGTTAAAGTAGCTTCCTTGTTGCCATCATCATAATTTGGTCTAAAAACTGCAATTGAAACATCGCCATCTTCATTGGGACTACCAACTTTAAGATAATTCTCATCTTCTGAAGTCCATGTTGCTATAACACCAAATTCCAATTTTGTTGGAAGTGTAAATCCAGATTTAATCGCCGATGGATCGCCAATAAGAACATCCATCGTATCATAAACTTCATCTAATTTTTCTTGTGCTGTCATTCCATCTGATGGTTCACATGCAGCTAGAGCAAACAGCGCAAATATCATGCTAAATATAGCTATAATTCTTTTCATTATATTCCTCCTCCTATAATTTCATTAATTAACTATAAAATCATATGAATCTTCATACTCATCGTTAATAAAGGCATCTAAAGCAGCGTCTTTAAGATCGGACGCGAAGATTTTATTAAGTAAAGCACCAACTTCACTTCTTGTCTTAGAGCTTAAATTAAAGACTGCAGATGTAAAGAAAATATTTTCATTATCTCTAAACATTTCAATCGCTTCTTTAATTAATTTCGCAGCTGCTTCTTGCGGTGTTGTTGGATTTTCTTTAATACCAGCAACATAATCTGTCCAAATCTCTGTTTCATAAGCACTATGTCTAATTGGTGCATATCCAGACTGTAAAGCAAATTCAGCTGTTCTTTCTGGTTCTAACATAAACTTAGCAAATAACCAAGCAGCTCTTTCTTCATCTTTGTTTCTCTTTTTAAAGAGGTTAATGTTTGGTCCTTGTTGAATTTGTTTTCTATTTTCAACATCTTTTACTGGTACTGGTGCGACACCCACAGCATAGCCGGCATTAAATACTTCATTAGTAACACCTTCTATTGAATATCTTGTTCCGCCTGTTGAACCAACAAACATAAAGAGTTTTTCCCCCTCTTTCATAACATCTGAAGTATAAGCTCCAGCGTTTAAAGATCGAGTTATTAATAAACCTGCTTCAATTTTCTCTTTAAAGTATTTTACCATTTCTTTTGAAACATCATTATTAAACAAAACAACTCCTCTTCCATTTTCATCATAGCCGGTATAAGGTGCGTTCCATTGTTCGCTCATTGTAATAAACATATTATCGCTAGAATCATAACCAATTGGATAAACAACTGCACCTTCCCCTAGTTTGGCTTCTTCTCTTGTTTTAATATCTTCCGCTATTACAAAAATTTCTTCCCATGTCCAAAAGCCACGTTCTGGTAATTCATAACCATATTTATCAAAATAATCTTTACGATAAAATAGCGCTTCACTTGATTTAGTAAACGGTAAAGACAAAATTGTCCCTTCATCGTCATAACTTTGACCTTCCATCCACAAACCGGTTAAAAAGTCCTCTATTTCTTCTTGGCTATAACCAATCTCAGGATCATTAATATATTCATTCAATACTAAGACTTGATTAGGATACCTCGCTACATGATCTGGGTAACTTTCTGCGATATGCGGTGCATTACCCGCTGGAATTGCTTTTGCAATTTTATCTTCTAATTGATCATAATCATCAGCTGCTTTTTCCTCAATAACCTTAATATCTGGATGTATTTCTTCAAAATCTTTTATCCAATTTTGCACAATTTCTTGGTTTGCTCCGCCCATACGATGCCAAAACTTAATTGTTGTTCGGCCATCACTGTCAACCTCATCGCAAGCAAACAGTGTTAATGAAAACACAAATAATAATAACAGTATAAAACTTCTTCTCATATTTATTCCTTCCTCCCTTTATTTAGTTTTATCCTTTAACTCCACTTCTTGATACGCCACTCATAATATACTTCCTAAACAAAACAAACAAAATGAGTAACGGCACTGTTACAATCACAGACGCGCCCATTTGATAATTCATTAAGACTCGTCCTTGTCCTGAATCTTGGTCAACGAATGAAGATCGCAACCAAGTCGTCACTAATTTATACCTTTCATTAGCAACTAAGTCTGGCCAAATATAAGCATTCCAAGCTCCCATTAATTTTAAAATCGTAATAGTAATAATACTCGATTTAGCCATTGGCACCATAATACGCCATAAATATTTAAAATCTGAACAACCATCTACTTTGGCAGCGTAATAAAGTTCATTAGGAATTTGTTTAAAAGTCTGCCTAAGTAGATAAATATGAAATATTGAAACTAAAAACGGAAATATCATCGCATAATAAGAACCTCTGCCAGGATCATTTGTCCATCCTAACCGAGAAACGGTAATATAATTAGAAATAACCATCATTTCACCAGGAATCATCATTGTCGCAAGTAAGATTGAAAAAATTATTTCTCTTCCTTTAAAATTAAGGCGCGACAAAGCAAAAGCAACTAATATAGAAAAAAACGTTCCTCCCACTGTTGAAAAAATAGCAACAATCAAAGTGTTTTTCAAATATGTTGCAAAAGTAATACTCGCCTGTGAGACAGTCGAATAAGCAAACACCTTTCGATAGTTGTCCGGAGAGAATTCTTTAGGAAAAAAACTTATACTCGCAGAGTTCAATACCTCATTTGTGCTTTGAAAAGACATATTAAACATCCAATAGAAAGGTATTAAAACAAACAATGCAACAACGGTTAAAAAAGTATAAGTGCCAATTTTTCTGAGGATATAATTTGTCTTTTGTAAAGCTAATCGGTCATTTTTACGATAATCGATTCTTGTACTTATTTCTTGCATAATACCCTCCTAGTAATGAACCCGTTTTTTACTTGCATAAAGATTAATGAAAGTAAAAACCATAATAATCAAAAACAGGATAACTGCAGCCGCAGCACCCCTTGAATAATAAGAAACATTATTACCATCCAACCCAGGTATTCCTATCTTGTCATAAACATAAGCAACAGCTGTCCACCGCTTTCTATCTAATTCTCTTCCCACCCCACCAACGACTGATAAAACAGATTCATAAGATTTAAAAGCTCCAATAAATGACGTTATTAAGATATAACTAATCAATGGTGAAAGCAAGGGAACAGTAATTCTTAACAGTGTTTTCTTTGGTGTTGCTGCGTCTATTTTTGCAGCATCATAATATTGTTTAGAAATATTTTGAAGCCCACCAATAAAGACCAATATTTTAAAAGGCAAGGCGTTCCAAATTACATAAATCATTACCACAAGCATCCAATGTTTTCTCAGTGCAGTTACGCCAATCCAATCAATAGATGTGTTAAACAAGGTATTTATTAACCCCTCTGGAACAAGCCCAATAGTAAAAGGATGTGAAAACATTACATTAAACACCATTCCTATCGCTAAAACGTTAGTAACATAGGGAATAAAAAATATTGTTTGAAAGATTCTTTGAAGTGGTTTAATGGAATTTAAGGCCACCGCAATTAAAAGTGCTAAAACTGTTGAAATTGGAACCGAAATAAAAACTAACAATAAAGTGTTTCCAATTGACCTAATAAAGTTTTTATCGCGAAAGATTGTTCGGTATGCATCTAGATTAAACATCGACCCCATTGCATTCTCAACTGCATCATATTGAGTAAACACAGAAATGAAAATGGTTTTAATTAAAGGATAGAATGTAAAAACAGAAAGCAAAAACAAAGGAATACCTAAATATAACCACGCCTTGTAATCTTTTTTCCTTTCTAGCATTAGAGAAGTCTCCTTCCGTCTTCTTTATCAAAAACAAATACTTTCTTTTCATGAAGTGCGAATTTCACAGTTCCTGTTTTAACTTTATCGTATTCATTTGAAGAAATAACAACTCTAAACGGTTTGGTAATAGCTTTAACATGATTAGCAACAATCGATAAATCTCTTCCAATTGTCTCTACATAAGTGTTTTCAATCTCAATAACACCATTGCTAGAAAAAGAATAAGCTTCTGGCCTAACACCAATAATAACTTCTCGAGATTTTTCTTTGGCTATTTTTTCTGATTTTAAAATAACCTTATCATCAATTAAGAGTTCTTCATTATTAATTTGCCCTTGATACAACCCTATTGGAGGAGTGCCTAGAAATTTCGCTACAAATAAATTGTTGGGATTATCGTAAACTTCTTGAGGAGCACCTTTTTGTTGCTCTTCACCAAAATTCATTAAAATAATTTCATCGCTTATGGACATTGCTTCCTCTTGGTCATGAGTAACGAATATAGTAGTAATTCCAGTTTCTTTTTGAATTCTCTTAATTTCTTCTCTAGTTTGAAGTCTCAATCTAGCATCCAAGTTAGATAGTGGCTCATCAAGCAATAATACTCTAGGTTTTTTAACAAGTGCTCTCGCAATCGCTACTCTTTGTTGTTGGCCTCCAGAAAGTTGAGCAGGCTTCTTATCAAGCTGATCTTCAATACCAACCAATTTAGCCATCTCATAGACTCTTTCTTTTATTTCTTTTTTGTAGTTATGCTTTTTAGCCTTATGAACAATGCTGACACTTTCTGGCATTGCTTCACTTAATAGAACAGCTAACTTAGCTTCGTTTTCTTCTTTTGAAAGCTCATCTCTAAAAACAAAATCAGCTCTTAGCTCTTTTCTTTTAAGATTGTATTCTTTTTCGATATTATTATATTTTTCTTTAATAATAGTTTTTATTCCCTCAAGATTTTTAGGAGTAATTTCTGCTTTTCTTTGTAAATACTGTGACTCATAATTATCTTTTAAATCTTGTAATTCTTGTTTGAACATTTTTAGTTTTTCTTTATATTCAAGTTTAAGCGCAGGAATTTCTTCCTGTTTGTTTTCATTTTTTAATTCTGCTATCTTATTTTTATATTCAATTTTTGCATTAAAAATATTACTATCGTGTTCTGCCTTAGCTTCAGTTTCATATCTGCTAAATTCATTTTTTAAAGCTTCAAACTTATCTAAATAAGTGTAATATTGTTCAGCCTCTATTGGTGTTTCAAGAAAGTATGCTTCCTTGTATGCCGCTTTAATGCTTGTTTTCCTTAAGTTTAAATTTTCTAATGGAAAGGCAATATTTTTAAAGATAGTCATGTGAGGATATAAAGCATAATTTTGGAAAACTAACCCGACCCCTCTTTTTTCTGGTGACAACTCCGTAACGTTCTCATCTCCAAAAAATATCTTCCCATTTGTCGGTTCGTATAAACCAGCAATCATATATAGCATTGTCGATTTACCGCAACCAGAGGGCCCTAATAACCCTATTAATTTTCCTTCTGGAATTAAAACATTAAAATTATCAACCGCTCTTGTTTCTTTACCACTTTTTTTATCATAAAAAATCTTAGTAAGCGCTTCAAGTCTAATTGATAACCCCGAATTTGTTACTTTTTTCTTTCCCACTATACTTAACTCCTTTTCATTCTTTCAATTATTTTTATTTCTCTTTTAGAGAATTATCACCATTTTTGAAAAAATAAATGCTTGGCTATTTCTTTAATTTATTATATAATAAATGCACGATTTAATCAACAATAAACGTTTAAAACTTTGTCCGGCTTTTGTGTTGCTAATAATATTGTCGTCCCAATTAGAAAGGAGCAAAATGGTTAAAAAAATATCACAAATTTTATTCTTTATATTTTCAATACTAACAGTTTTTATCATCGTTAGCACCCTTCTTGCTCAAAGGCCAAAAACATATCTAAATAATAATGCTGAATACTTTCAGGAAGATGACTTCCATTATCTTTCAATGGTATCAATTGCATACAATAATGATAATACCACACCTTATATAAAAAAAGAACCTCTTTTTCAAAACTCTTACAGCACAAATGATGACGATTTAATTGAGGCCTCACTTAATCTTTCTTTTTACGCTTTAATAGAAAAAAAGAAAAGCAATTTTAATAACATCCTCGCTGTTATTATCAATGAAGTAACAATAAATGATCAGTTTTTAGAAAAAGATGATTATGGGTTACCTATTATTGACGCCACTTTCTATTTCGATAAAGAAATTGTTCTAAATGCCCACCCTTACTCTCAAACCAAGGAAACTTTCATACCTTTTGATGATTCAACTAAGAAAGTTTTACTTATTAATCATAAATACTTTAAAAACAATGGCGGCTTTAGTGAGATTAAAAGAATTGAATTAAGTTATCGCTTAAATAACGGAACTCATAACCAACTTTTGGTATTACAAAATAGTACTTTGGACAACAAACATTATAATGATTTGTTCGCAAATACATTTGACAAAGACATTAAAAATGTTATCTCAGAAAATATCGCTTTAACAACTTTATATGATGTAAACACATTAAAGGAAAATGAAGAGTTTTTTTACAATAGCACTTTAGTCGCTAATTTTAAAAAATTAAACTATCGTTTCGTTCCTTATCTATTACTCGATTTTTTGCTGTTAAGTTTGTTTTATTATTTACTTTTTTATCATAAATACATTATCATGATAATTAAAGCAAAAAGAAAAAAGAAAAAAGAAGACTTTTTATTGCTTCAAGAAAAATACAAAAAAGAAAAGAAAGAGGATGAAAGAAAATGAAAAAAATATTAACTATTGTTTTATTATTATTTGGTTTACTAACTATCGGTGCTTGTGATGAATTAGATAAACACACAGTTTCTTTTGTAGTAGATAACCAAATTTATCAAAAAATATCAATTAAAGAAGGGAGTTATATCGATATTCTTCCAGACAACCCCATAAAAGAAGGTTACCGATTTGTAGGCTGGCTTTTAGATGATGCTTTCTTTAATTTCGAAAACCCTATTGAAAGCGACTTAACTTTATCAGCTAAATTTGTCATCAAATATGATGGTTCTATCGTAATATCAAAACTATATACCGCCACTAAAATTGCTAATAACATTATTGAACTTTACAACAATAGCGATGAAGTTGAAGATTTAAGCGCATATAGTTTGAATTTCTATCAAAATGGTTCTTCAACTGTAACAAAATCTATCACTTTAAGCGGGATTATTCCTGCTAATGGTTATTTTGTAATTGCCGGTTCTAATTTTAGAGAAGATGATTACCTTGATACAATAGATTTCACTTTTGAAGAAGGTTCGCTTCCCTACAATGGTGATGATGTTATTGAATTAGTTAAAGGAGAATTGCGAGCTGACATTATTGGTCACGTTGGACATGATTTAAATTTTAGTAAAGATTTAACTTTAATTCGTTTAGGTAAAAAAGAAGATTACCAACCTTTAGATGATTTCAATTCATTTAATTTTATTACATACCTTCCTGATGTTTTTGAATATCTTAAAAATGATGAACATAAAATTCAAACTTTAGAAGATTTGTATGCAGGACCGAAATTAGCTGACTTTTATAAAGAACTACCTTACGCAAATGGCGACCAAGGGACAGGTGGTGCTGTAAAAGCAACCTTACAAGGGATAGCTGATGGCGATACGGCAACCTTTAATTACAACAATAAAGGCAATTCTATGTCGCATCGTTATTACTATATCAATACCCCAGAAGTCGACGGTGGAAACGTTAGAGCCGAACCATGGGGATACGTTGCAAGCGAATATAATAAAGAACATCTTTTAAAAAATGCTAGCACTAAAGAAATTTACGTTCAATCAGTTCCAAATTATGCCCTTACCGAAACGTATAATAGAAACATTGGCCTTATTTGGATAAACAACTCATTATCGCAATTCCTTATTGTTTCTGAAGGTCTCTCTGATGACGTACCAGTCTCATTTGGAGAAATTGATCTCTTGTTATATTGGGAAAATGTTCCTTATTTGACTTTTTTACAATTCGTAGAAGAAAGAGCTCGACAAAACGGTTGGGGCACATTCGGATATCCTACAAACCCCGATGGAGAACGAGCGCCGGACTGGAATTATTATTATGATCAAAAAAACACAAATTATAGTTGGCAGCCACACCTACCACTTCCTTGGGAAAGCAATTAAATGAACCTTTATTATAAAAAAACTGAGCGATAAACTCAGTTTTTTAATGTTATTTTTTATTAAAATTCCGCATTTCTTGGCGTTCTCGGAAAAGGTATCACATCTCTAATGTTTTCAACTCCAGTTAAATACATAATCATTCTTTCAAATCCTAGCCCGAAACCTGAACTTGTGGAACCACCAAATCTTCTTAAATCAAGATACCACCATAAATCTTCTTTTGGAACTTTCATTTCTTCCATCCTCTTTAAAAGATAAGGCAATCTTTCTTCTCTTTGTGAACCGCCAATTAATTCTCCTGAGCCAGGCACTAATAAATCAACCGCCGCCACTGTTTTATTATCATCATTTAACCTCATATAAAAAGCTTTAATTTCTTTAGGCCAATTAATAACGAAAACAGGGCCGTATTTATCGGTTAAATATTTTTCATGTTCACGCGCTAGATCACCATGATATTGGGGTTTAGTTTCAAATTTAACACCAGAGTTTAATAAGTTGGATATCGCTTCTTCATGAGTTATTATTTTAAATTGAGACTCCATTACTTTACTTAATCTATCTTTTAAACCTTTCTCAACAAAACTATTAAATAGTTCCATTTCTTCAGGACAATTATCAAGGACATCTTTAATAATATATTTAACCATTTCTTCAGCTACTTTCATCATCCCTTTTAAATCACAAAAAGCCATCTCTGGTTCTATCATCCAAAACTCTGAAGCATGACGTTGAGTTTGCGATTTTTCAGCTCTAAAAGTAGGACCGAAAGTATAAACGTCTCTAAAAGCTTGAGCGTATGCTTCTGCTTGAAGTTGACCGGTCACGGTTAAATGAGTTTGTCTGGCAAAAAAATCCTCCTTATAATTAACCTTTCCATTTTCTATTGGAACTTTTTCTAAAGGTAACGTCGTCACTGTAAACATCTCTCCGGCACCTTCACCATCACTCGCGGTTATTAAAGGAGTGTGAACATAAACAAAACCTTGATCTTGGAAAAACTTATGAATAGCGTGGGCAGCTACACTTCTTACTCTAAAAACAGCATTAAAGAGATTAGTCCTCATTCTAAGGTGAGCATTTTCTCGTAAAAACTCTCTTGAATGCCTTTTTGGTTGAATCGGATAATCTTCATCAACATCTGCAAATAAAGTAACTTTACTAGCCTTTATTTCAAAAGCTTGTTTTCTGGTTGGTGTCGCTATTACTACACCTTCAATTAAAACACTAGCACCAACATTTATTTTACCTATCTCTTTAAAGTTAGTTAATTCTTGATCATAAACTACTTGTATAGTAGAAAGAGTTGTGCCATCATTAATAGAAAGAAAGCCAAACTCTTTTTGAGCACGGTTGTTTCTAACCCATCCAGCAATTTTAACCTTTTTATCGATATATTTGTTAGTTTCTTTTTTTAATTCTCTAACTAAGATCATTTTCATCACTACTTCCTAGTAAATTATTATATACCTTTTTAATTTCTTTTCCCACTTCTTTTAAATCTTTTTTAATAACACTTTGATAAGCATTGTCAACCATTACATCCATATTTTCGTTTATAACTCTTTTAATATTTTCAATAAACTCGTTATTGTTATTGGCTTTCAAAACTTCTCTACCGTCTTTAAAAACATCGTAAACAGGGATATTTCTTAGTAGCACTGGGGTCTTTGACGCCATCGCTTCTAAAACTACTATTCCCTCGGTTTCTTCATAACTTGGAAAGAGCAACGCTTTTGAAAAAGTAAGGGCTCCTTTAATAACATCCCCTTTAATATATCCTGGCATAATAACATTATCGGGTTTGTTTTTAATTGCTTTTCGGATTACTCTAGTTCTCGCTAATTTATTTAAAGTACCAAACCAAATAAAAGTTATCTCTGGAAAAGATTTAGCTATTTCAATAAAGTCATGAACGCCTTTGCGAGGAAATAAAAAACCAATTCCAATAATAACTTTATCTTCTTTTGTTAAGTTAAAATGTTTTAAAAATTGTTGAACCTTTTTATCATCTCTTTGATATTCTTTAATATCTAAACCATTACTAATAGCGTATAAAGGCGCTTTGGTCCAGCCATAACCGTTTATTAAACCCTTTGCATATGGAGAAACAGTAATTATCACATCAGCATTAGAATACATCAATTTTAATCTTCTATAAAACCATCTTTTTAAAAGTGGTGCGAAGTTAAATGAATTTAAATAATCTTCTTTCGTAGAGTGTCCATGAACAACCACATGTTTACCTAACTTCTTAGCTTTCTTCATACTTTTATAAGCATCTCTAAAAACAGTATTATAATGGACAATATCCGCTTCAACAAGATTATCGACTAAAGTAACCCCATTTAAAGTTAAAGCTTTTCTTTGTTGCTTAAAAGCAGTACCAATCCCTGATTTACTCAACATCTTTTGTTTTTTTTGATAAATTAATACCTTCATACCTTCCCCCTCAAATCACCAACACTCATTATAGCAAAACATCAGTAAAAAAACGACTTTATCAGTCGTTTTCTTCATCATCATGCCCTAATTCTTTTAAATCTTCAACAAACAACTCTTTATCTACTTTAGCTATTTGCTTAAACTTTCTTGTTATTTTCCCTGAAGTAATATCGAGTTCATCAGCACTTTTAGAAATCGTACCGATATTTCTCTTTAGTCGATCCCACCTATCCGCATAACGACCAAATTCTACCGCTAAAAGATTAAGTTGTTTTTGAATTTCTTCACTAAATTTACTTCTTTCGATATCTTTAAGAACCACTTGAGCAGTGGATAAAACACTCATTAAAGTTGTTGGCGACGCCAACCACACCTTTTTTTCCTGACCATAAATAATAACATTTTCATAGTAAGCATTAATTTCTGCAAAAATAGCCTCTGCCGGCACAAACATAATCGCTTGATTCGCTGTTTCATTAGCAATAATGTATTTTGACGAGATATCATCAATATGCTTCTTTAAATCACGTTCAAAAAGCTTACCATATCGTTTCTTTTCTTCATCAGTTGTTTCTTTTAAAAACATCTTTTGGTAATTTTCTAAAGGAAACTTAGAGTCGATTGCTAAACTTCCCATCGGTTTAGGCATATGAAGAATCATATCAACCAAAGTATTATTACTCAATTTGAATTGTCTTTGATATATTTCTGGTTTGTTCTCTCCAAAAACAGCCTCAAAAATCTTTTCCAATTGAAACTCCCCAAATGTTCCTCTTGCCTTTTTATCAGCTAAAATATCAGACAAAGAAACAACCTCTAAAGATAACTTTTCAATATTTTTTTGAGCCTCATCTATTTTTGCCAACCTTTCAACAACATTTTGAAAGGTTTTATTGGTTTGTTCTAGTCCGGATCCTAATTTTTCATCTACCTTTTTATCAATAATTTGCATTTGCTCGTTAATAACTTTAGTTACTTTTTCAGAAAAAGCATTAAAATCCTCACTACTTTGCTTATCAAAACTAGCAAAGTTTTTTTGGAAATGTTCTTTTAAATTTCCAATTTGTTCCGCTAAATTAATTAAAATAGTTTGTTTAACATTACTACCATCAGTTTTTTCTTTGTTAATAAACAAATAAATTAAAACAAAAACATTAACTAATAAAGAAACTATCAACAATGCTAATAAAACATAATCCACAACATCTCCTCCTTTTAATCATCAATAAAATAAACATGCTTGACATCATTTTTATCAGTCCAAACATAATACGCTAAATAAACATCCTTTGATAAAATTAAATCATTAACAGTAACAGCGACCCCATCCCTATTTAAATTAACCTTTTTTAAACTATTATTGTTAATAATAGTTTCATATGCTCGACTCATCAAATCAGTGCAATAATAACGATCTTTTCTATTAAAAATAAATTGAAAATTATATTGAGCTTCCATCTCTTCTAGTCTTTGCATTTCCGCTGTAACCAACTTAACTTCTTCTTGACTAACACCTTTGACTCGCAAACCAACCCATTCCTTACGATAATAACTACCATAATAAGAATAAGAATCATCATCTTCATCGCGACGATCATCATCAAACCAGTAATTACCAGTCGAATAAACAGTTGTTGAATCATTTCCTTTTAAAAATACATCCAGAAAAGTTTCTCCCTCTTCTAAATCAGGAATCCCAGCAACCTCGTAAACTCGATTGTTATCATCAAGGTAAGCAGCATGGCCACCGAAATAAAAAGAGATAAATTGATGTATTCCTGGATAGAATGGAAAAGGAGATTGTCTGGTAACAAATATATCTCCTTCAGAACCAGGGTTTGTGTAATTATTCTCACCATAAAAAGGGTCGTGTTTAAAAACCTCTTCAAACCCTAATGTTTCACGTGAAACTTTATAATATTTAACATTGTCATTGCTGATCTCTTCTTGATAGACGCCTAGTTGTTTAAAGTTATTTATTTTTCTTTTAACGGCTATTGTCTCTGCAGCGGTTTGTCCAGTTAAAAACACTAGGAATCCTGCAAACAGCATTAGCACATATTTTATTATCTTTTTCATAATTTAATTATACCACTTGTTGTTTGTTATAACTAATAAAAAAATAAGGCTTTCGCCCTATTTTATTTTTTTGGTTTAATAACAATCGCTCTTTCTTCCCCTTCGCCTACAGAAACAGTGTAAATGTCTCTCCATTCAGAAAGTTTTGTGTGAATTATTCGTCTTTCATATGGAGGCATTGGATCAAGTTTCGCTTCAATCCCTGTAATAGCTACTTCTTTAGCGGTTTTAGTTGCGAGGATTTCTAATTGCCTCTTCTTGTTTTCTTTGTATCCCCCAATATCTAAATGAATTCTTACTCTTTCTGGAGAAATTTTACCTAAAAAAGTTCTTAACACTAACTGGATGTTTTGTAATGTTCGTCCATTAGAACCAATTAATAAGGCGTTTTCATTACTTTGGATGTTGTAAAAAATTTCCGTTCCTTCTCGTTGTGTTCTAAACTCGATGCTAGCTTCTATTTCTAAATCGTGAAAGATTGTATCTAAATATTTTTTCCCTTCGAATGCTAAATTAATTTCAAAAATAGCCTCATAAACAGTTGTAGAGCCAATTCCTAAAATTCCCTTTTTCTCTCTAATAACGTTTAAAGTAATATACTCTAAGTCAGTGTTAAAATGTTCTTTTGCTTTTTCTTCTGCTTCTTTTAGCGTTTTTGCTTCAAATTCAATTCTTTTTGTCATAATTTGTCACCACCAAATCTTTATTTCTTAATTTATAATACTTCTTTTCGCTAATTTTCCTGTTAACTAAATTTTGCCCAATTGAGTAAATATTACCAACGATCCAGTAAAAAGCTAATGAATTACTATTGATTGAAAAAGTCACCATCATTATAACCATAAATATTTGCATATATTTCATCATTTTTTGGCTTTGCATAGCTTCATCTGACTGAACTCCGTGACTACCTGTTTGCTTTTGATAACTCGGTTTTTTAGTTGCTAGCCAGTTGAGTAAAAACATTGTTACACCTACTATTAATGCTAATACTAACCCCACCCAAGAGCCTTTTTCTTTCCAAAAAAGAAAGTTTCCTTTACCGTCAAGGTCGATACCTAAAAAGTTTTTATTAGCTACTTTGTCAGTCCATTTTCCACCTGCTAAATGGATTCTTTGCACTACTTGATACACAGCAATAAAAATAGGCATCTGTAAAAAAGGTAAAAAACATCCTAAAAGGTTAATGTTGTGTTTTTTATAAATTTGTTGCATTTCCATTTGCATTCTCTGTTTTGATTCCATATCATCTCTTCCAGCATATTTAGCTTGAAGACGAGCTATTTCTGGTTGTGCGATAGACATTTTTAAACTTAAGTCATTACTTTTGGCATAAATAGGCCAAGCTATTGTTCTAATTATTATCGTGGTAATGATGATCCCAAAACCAAAATTATTACCCGTTAATCCTGAAAATAATTGCATAATCCAGGCAACTGGTATTACCAAAATGTAATCGAAAAAGTTGGCGTTGTCAAAAGAAATTGGCATTGTCATTCTTTTACCGCTACAACCTGTTAACATTAGTAATAGTACAAAAACCATTAATAATGTTAAAATCTTTTTCTTATTTTTCATTAATTTTCTCCGTTTCTTTTATTTTAGTTAGTAATTTATTAATATTAGTTTTTATTTCTTGATATTTTAATTTTGTTGCTTCTCTTTTTATCACAATTACAAAATCAAAATTATTTAATGTTATTTCGGAGACGATCATCCTAATTTGACGTTTGATTTTATTGCGAGCTACTGCATTTCCATATTTTCTTCCAATTGAGAGTGCAAAGCGGAAATGGTTAAAACTATTTTCTTTGTAATATATTACAAAGAATCTATTTCCATTACTAACTCTATTATGTATTATCGCATCGATTTCTGAAGTTTTTTTAATTGTATATTTCTTTTTCATTTTTTTTAAATAAAAAACGACCAAAAATTTTTCTTATTTTATTCTGGTCGTTCTAGTTATTATAAAATTAAGTTTTGGTTTATGCTGATAGCCTGGTTCTATTTTTTGCTCGTCTTCTGGAGAGGACTTGTCTTCCTTCTTTGGTCTTCATTCGAGCTCTAAAACCATGTCTTCTTTTATGTTTGATATTACTTGGCTGATAAGTTCGTTTCATATTCATCCACCTTTCTCTAATATTAGAAATCGTGCTCGGTATATTATATAACCATCTTTTCTAAAAGTCAACTCTTTTTTCAGTTATTTTTAATTATGAAAATTATCCCTTAATGTAATTTTATAAACAATGCAATTGTGGAAAACTTTTCCACTTTTTTTTATGAATGTGGATATCTTTATAACTTTTTTATTTCGCTTAACTAGGCTTTGAAAACGTATTTTTTTATCCACAATCGTAATGTGTGTAATTTTTTGTAGAGAAAGTTATCCACATTTTTTGTGGCTAAGTTTTCGTTTAATTTTTATTTTTCTATGATAACATATAGTTACGATATTTAAGGAGGTGAACCAATGCAACAATATCAAAGTTTATGGGAACAAATCTTAGCAGAAATGCATGATCATTTGGATGACGAAATTTATAACGAATACTTCGCTCCTCTTTCTAATGTTCAAAAACTAAACGATAGTTATTTATATGTTGTTGCTCCCTCACCTTACATTCAAGCACGCATTAATCGTTTGTATTTAAATAAAATCAATTCATTGGCTAAAAACATCTACCAACAAGAGTTAATTGGTTTTAAGTTTGTCTTAAAAGAAGAACTAGATAAAGATAAAAGAATTATCGGTCCTGAGATCAGTCTAGAAAACAAATACCGTGAAGGGGATTTAAACGCTACTTTGTCTTTTAATAATTTTGTTGTTGGTAAATCGAATAGATTTGCTTTTCAAATGGCTTTAAAGGTTGCTGATCAACCAGGAATAATCGCGAACCCTTTTTATATTTTTGGTGATGTCGGGTTAGGAAAAACACATTTAATGCAAGCTATTGGTAACTTTATTTTAGATAATAACATTTCCACGAATGTCTTATATCAAAAAGCTTCTGACTTTTTAGAAAACTATATTAATAAAGTTGCTCAAAATAAAATGGATGAGTTTAACGATTTATATCGCAATGTTGATATTTTATTAATTGATGATATTCAACAATTATCTGATAAACCAAAAACCCAAATGGAGTTTTTTAAGATTTTTGATTATTTAACCAACCAAAATAAGCAAATTGTGTTAACTAGTGATAAGCCTGCTAATGAACTTAAAAACATGATGTCAAGGCTAACAAGTAGGTTCCAACAAGGTATTATTGTTGATATAAGTGTCCCTGATTTAGAGCATCGAGTTGAGATCTTAAGGAGGAAGCTAGTACTGGAAGCGCCAGAGAGTGATGAGGTTGGGATAGAAATCTTAGAATTTATCGCTTCTTACTTTACCACTAACATTAGAGAATTAGAAGGAGCTTTAAAAAGAGTTTTATATTATGCGATGATTAATAACGTTCCTATTAATTTAAAATTAACTGAAGAAGCTTTAGAACCTTTAATTCAAACTAAAAGACGCACCGAACAGCTAAGTGAAAATAGTTTTGATAAAATTCAAAGTATTGTTGCTGAGTATTATAATGTAACTGTTCATGATTTAATTGGTAAATCAAGAAAAGCTATTTACACCTTACCAAGGCATATAGCGATGTATTTAATTAAATTAAAACATGATATCCCTTATAAAACAATCGGTAGTTTCTTTAATAACCGCGACCATTCAACCGTTTTAAATGCGATTGGAAAAATAGAGCAATTAAGAAAAGATGATATCAGCTTAAATACTGCAATTGAACAAATTTTAAAAAAGATGGAAAACTAATTAATTTTGTGGATAGTTTGGGGATAATATGATATAATAAACAAGGTGGTTTAGACGTTTTAATGAAGTTATCCACTTTCCCACAGCCCTTTATTATTATTAAATAACTTAAAGAGATTTAAAAAAAGGAGAAAAAGAAAATGATTTTTACAATTAAGCAGGATGTTTTATTAGACGCTCTCAATATTATTCAAAGAGGATTACCACTTAAAACACCATTACCAATTTTAAATGGTATCAAAGTTGAGGTTTATGAAGATTATTTGATTTTAACCTCTAGTAACTCAGACATTGCGATTCAAACGATAGTAAGTGACGATAGTCTAGAAATTAAAGCGACTGGAAAGATGGTAGTCCCGGGAAAGTATCTAATTGACATCACTAGAAAAATTGATGGTTTTGTAGAGATGACTTTAGTGGAAAGAAAGGTTTTGATGATTAAATCGGACCGAATCGAATATAAACTTCACATTATGGACATTGAAGATTATCCTGATATTGATTTTCTTGAAAACGGGCATCATTTAAAATTTAATGTTCAAACTTTAAGATCGATTATTAGAGAAACAAACTACGCTACTAGTCAATATGAAAAAAGACCAATTTTAACAGGAGTTAATTTTAAGTTAACAGAAAATCAACTTTATTGTGTTTCTACTGATTCCTATCGTTTAAGTCAAAAAATCTTACCGTTAGAAAATGTTGAACCATTTAACATTGTTATTCCTAACAAATCATTGGATGAACTTTATCGAATTTTAGATAGTACTCTAGATGATGTTGAAGTCTTTATTTCCCCAAACAAAACTTTATTTAAAATGAACAACATTTTATTTCAAACAAGATTGTTAGATGGTGTTTATCCTGATACTTTAAGAATTATTCCTACTGAGTTTCCACTATCGATTAAATTTAATAAAGAAGAGTTGTTAAGGTCTGTCGAGAGAGTAAGTTTATTATCACCTCGTGATCGAGAACACAACTATAATATTATTAAACTACAAGTTAGAAAAGATTATTCAATTGAGATTAGTTCAACTAACACAGAAATTGGTGATGCTCAAGAAATAATTATTCCAACTGGAGACGTCACAGGGCCTTCGTTAAAAATTGCTTTTAGCTCACGCTATTTGACTGAAGCTCTAAAATCGTTTACTTCTCCAGAAGTGGTCTTGAATTTTGCAGGAGAGATTAAACCATTCGTAATTAAGGGTGATTTAGATGTCGATATGTTACATTTAATATTACCTGTTAGAATAGAATAAATATAAAAACACTAATAAAAGAGCCTTTAAACTAAGTTTTAAAGGTTTTTTTTGTATTTAATAACTGAAAGTACTATTTTTTAAAATAAAGTTAAATAAAAGAGCCTTTTTGCTTATATTATGTTATAATATAACTTAAGAGAGGTGCTTAATGAACGAATTTAAGTTGAAAAAACCATATTTAACTCTAGGGCAATTTATTAAAGCTGTTAATTTGGTCAGTTCTGGGGGAATGGTTAAAGCTTTTTTAATAACTGCTAACATCACAGTTAACAAAGAAAAAGTAAATCAAAGAGGGAAGAAACTTTATAAAGGTGATCTTCTGACAATTGATGGAACTAACTATCAAATTACATGATTAAAAGTCTTTTTGTAAAAAATTTTAGAAATCATCAAGAACTCTCTTTAAGTTTTGAAAAATTTAATTATATTGAAGGTTTAAATGGTAGTGGTAAAACGAGTTTATTAGAGGCGCTTTATTATGTTAGTTTGTTGAAAAGCTTTCGTACTAGTGATGATAAAAACTTAATTAAGAGTGGTAGTGAGTATGCCAAAGTGATTGTGAAGACAACTAATGATAATTATGAGGTTGTTTTAACTGAAAGTAGTAAGTTTTTAAAAAGAAACAATAAAGTAATTACTAAAATGAGTGAGTTTATTGGCGGCTATAAAGTTGTTATCTTTTCTTTGGAAGATTTAATGATAATAAGAGGCTTTCCAAAGGAAAGAAGAATGTTTATGGATATTGAAATGTCGCAAGTAACTAATAGTTATTTAAAGGATTTAACAGTCTATAAACAAGTTTTAAAGGAAAGAAATGCCTTGTTGAAGCAATTAAGTGATGGTGACGATCTAACTTTCTTAAAGATAATTACTAAAAGGTTGAGTTTAGAAGCTGATTTAATAATCACTAAAAGGACGGCCTTTTTAAAAGATTTAAATAGTGCCTTTAAAAAGCATTTTAAGCGTTTAAATGAAAAAGATGGGGTTAGTATCATCTATGAGCCTGATGTTGGTTTAAATAGTTTAGAAGTTGTTTTAAATGAAGAGTTAAAGAAGGAATTAATAACCAAAACAACAACTAGGGGCCCTCATCGTGATGATTTTATGATAACTTTTAATGGTAAATTAGCGAAAACTCACGCCTCAGGAGGCCAACAAAGACTAATCATGATTGCTTTAAAAATTGCTTTACTCGATTTACTTAAAGATGAAGTGGTGATTTTATTAGATGATGTCTTAAGTGAGTTAGATTTAGAAGTAAAAAAAATGATTGAAAATATTTTTAAAGAAACTAAACAAGTAATTATGACAGGAACTGATAATAATTACTATGAGATAAATAATATTTATTTAGAGAGGAAAAGTGAAGATGGAAGTAAATAACAATAAATATGATGCCGAGAATATTCAAATACTGGAAGGTTTAGAAGCGGTTAAAAAAAGGCCGGGGATGTATATTGGCTCCACTGGAGAAAGAGGTTTGCATCATTTGGTATGGGAGATTGTCGATAACGCTATCGATGAAGCGATGGCAGGGTATTGCGATGAGATCGAGATTACCCTTTTAAAAGATGATAGAATACGAGTTAGCGATAATGGAAGAGGTATTCCAGTTGATTTACACCCTAAAACTCAGAGGCCAGCAGTAGAAACCATTTTTACCGTTTTACATGCAGGCGGTAAGTTTGATGATAAATCATATAAAGTTTCAGGAGGTCTACACGGTGTAGGTGGTGCAGTTGTTAATGCTTTATCGGTAGATTTTAATGTTGTTATTGCTCGCGATAATAAACTTTATGAAATTGAGTTTGAAAGAGGAATAGTAAAAAAAGAATTAACAGTCGTTGGAACGTCTAGTCATACCGGAACGGTAGTTGAATTTACTGCTGATCCGAAAGTTTTCACTGAAACAACTAAATATGATTACGAAACATTAAGAAACAGAGTTCAAGAGTTAGCTTTTTTAAATAAGAACTTAAAGATTAGTATTAAAGATAAAAGAAAAACCGAAGTTGTGGAAGCGAGTTACCTTTATGAAGGTGGAATAGTTGAGTATGTGAGATTTTTAAATGAAGGAAAACAAATTATTAATACTGAACCGATGTATGTTGAAAAAGAAGTCGATGGTATTACCATTGAAATGGCTTTACAATACAACGACTCTTACGCAACTAATTTAAAGTCATTCGCTAATAACATTGGTACTCATGAAGGTGGAATGCACGAGGATGGGTTTAAATTAGCAATCAATCGAGTTTTAAAGAAATACGCGGAAGAACAAGAACTACTTAAAAAAGATGATAATTTTCAAAGAGATGATACTTTAGAAGGACTTACTTGTGTTCTTTCGATTAAACATCCTGATCCTCAATTTGAAGGTCAAACAAAAACTAAATTAGGTAATCCAGAAGTAAGAGCGATTACTTCACAAGTAACTGGTGAAGCAATCGAACTCTTTTTATGGGAAAATCCTCAAGATGCGAAATTAATGATCGATAAAATTTTATTAGCTGCTAGAGCGCGAATCGCGGCTCGAAAAGCCAGAGAAGCGACGCGTAGAAAAAGTCCTTTAGATGCCTTAGGGTTTGCTAGTAAGTTAGCTGATTGTAGAAATAAAAAACCGGCTGAATCAGAAATATATATCGTCGAAGGAGACAGTGCTGGTGGTAGTGCCAAACAAGGTAGGGATTCGCATTTTCAAGCGATTCTCTCTTTAAGAGGAAAGGTTTTAAACGTAGAAAAAGCACGGCTTGATAAAGCGTTATCTAATAAAGAAATACTTTCGATGATTCAAGCTTTCGGAACTGGGATTGGTGAAGAGTTTGATGTTAGTAAAGCAAGATATCATAAGATTGTAATTATGACGGATGCTGACGTCGATGGTGCTCATATTAGAACGTTATTATTAACTTTCTTTTATCGCTATATGAAAGGTTTAATAGATTTAGGATATGTCTATATCGCTCAACCACCACTTTATAAAGTTCAAGCAGGAAGAAAAATAGAATATGTTTATAGTGATGAAGAATTAGAAAAAGTATTAGCTGAGATTGGCGGAAGACCACAACTACAAAGATATAAAGGTTTAGGGGAAATGAACCCTGAACAATTATGGGATACGACGATGAATCCTAAAACGAGAACTCTTTTACAAGTTTCTACTAAAGACGCTATTAATGCAGATCAAGTTTTTACAATGTTAATGGGTGAAGAAGTAGAACCACGGAAAAAGTTTATTCAAGATAATGCTAAATACGCCTCTAATATCGATGCTTAAAGGAGATAATTAAAAATGGAAAAAGACTTAAAAGATAATTTAGAAGAAATTAAAGAAACCACCGAAGAAGAATTAGAAGATGATTTGTTTGAAGCTCAAAAAGGCGATTATATCGATGGTAAAATAAAAGAAATTAACATTTCAACAGAAATGAAAACTTCCTTTTTAAACTACTCAATGAGTGTGATCGTTTCCAGAGCACTACCCGATGTTAGAGATGGTTTAAAACCCGTTCAAAGAAGAATTATTTACGCGATGAATGATCTTAATATGACTGCTAGTAGTCAACATAAAAAATCAGCTCGTATTGTTGGGGAAGTTATTGGTAAATATCATCCTCATGGGGATTCCAGCGTTTATGAAGCGATGGTAAGAATGGCCCAACCCTTCAGCTATCGTTACCCGCTTGTTGATGGTCATGGTAACTTTGGTTCTGTCGATGGTGATGGTGCGGCGGCGATGCGTTATACTGAAGCGAGAATGAGTAAAATTGCGATGGAATTAGTAAAGGATATCGATAAAGAAACTGTTGATTTTCAAGATAACTACGACAGTACTGAAAGAGAACCAGTAGTGATGCCTGCTAAGTATCCTAATCTTTTAGTAAATGGAGCGAGCGGAATCGCGGTGGGAATGGCGACTAATATTCCTCCTCATAACTTAGGAGAGGTAATCGATGGTGTCGTTGCTTATATGAATAATAATGAAATAACAACGAAAGAATTGATGGCTTCCATTAAAGGACCTGATTTTCCTACCGGTGGAATGATTCTAGGCCCTCAAGGTTTAAGTGATGCTTATCATACTGGTAATGGAACAGTTATTATGCGTGCTAAAACAGAAATTATTGAAGGTAAAAAGCATAAAAATGCCATTATCGTTACTGAAATTCCTTATCAAGTTAATAAATCACGATTATTAGACCGAATCGCGGAAGTTGCTAAAGAGAAAATAGTCGATGGTATTACTGACCTTCGCGATGAATCAACCCGAAAAGGGATGAGAATCGTTATCGAATTAAGAAAAGATGTTAATCCTGATGTGATGTTAAATAACTTATATAAATATACTCAGCTTCAATCATCGTTTTCTATTAACATGATTTCTTTAGTCAATGGTGAACCTAAATCATTAGGAATCAAAGCGATGATTTATCATTATGTTAATCACCAAATTGAAGTTTTAGAAAGAAAAACTGCTTTTGAACTGAAGAAAGCTTTAGAAAGAAAACATCTTTTAGAAGGCTTAGTGATCGCACTAGAAAACATCGATGAAGTTATTAAAATAATTAGAGGATCAGAAACCACTGAAATAGCACGGGAAGCCTTAATGGAAAATTATCAACTCTCTGAGCTACAAGCTCGAGCTATTTTAGATATGACTTTAAGAAGATTAACTGGCTTAGAAATTGAAAAGGTAAAAGAAGAAAACATTGAAGTTGGCAAACGTATTCTTGATTATGAAGATATTTTAGCGAGCGCTGAAAGAAAAGAAACGATTATAAAAGAATCATTATTAGAAGTTAAAGACAAATATAATAATCCCCGCCAAAGTGAAATGGCACTTCATATTCCTTTAGATATTGAAGATGAAGATTTAATCCCAGTTGAAGACGTTATTATTACCGTCACTAATCGTGGTTACGTAAAGAGAATGACTTTAGATGAATACCGCCTTCAAAATCGAGGTGGTGTCGGCTTGACTTCAATCCGAATGCAAGACTCTGACTTTGTCGAACATATTCAAATGACTAATACTCATAATTATCATTTATTTTTCACTAATAAAGGAAGAGTTTATAAAGTTAAAGGTTACCAAATCCCTGAAGGCTCTAGACAAGCAAGAGGACTACCAATTAATAATATTCTCCCCTTTTTAGAAAATGAAGAGATGGTCGCCTTTACAACTGTTAGCGATTTTGATTCAGAGAATTATCTCTTTTTCACAACTAAAAAAGGAGTTGTTAAAAGAACGAAAGTTAATGCCTTTAAAAACATTAGAGTCAATGGGATCATCGCGATTACTTTAAGAGAAGATGATGAACTATACGGCGTTAAAGTTACCGATGGAAAACGACAAGTAATTTTAGGTGCTTCCAATGGAAAAGCAATTAGATTTAAAGAAGATGATGTCAGATCGATGGGTAGAACAGCCGCCGGTGTAAGAGGAATGTTTTTAGATGAAGAAGATGTAATTGTGGGAATGACTTTTATCGCTGATAAAGAAGAAGACATTTTGGTTGTTACTGAAAAAGGCTATGGTAAAAGAAGTACCGCTAGCGAATATCGTCTTCAAAATCGTGGTGGTAAAGGTGTTAAAGCTCTTAATATTACCGAAAGAAACGGCAATCTCTGTGCTTTAAGAAGTGTTGCTGAAGATGAAGATGTCATTATCGTTAGTAATAGAGGAATGGTTATTAGAACGGAAATAACTCAAATCGCCAGAACAAGAAGAGCTACTCAAGGTGTTAGATTAATTAACTTAAAAGGGAATCAAACCGTAATAACTTTAGCAATCGTCCCACATGAAGAAGAGGAAGAAGAGCAAGAAGAAGTTATTATTCAAGAAGAAATCGCTTTAGAAACCGAACAAGAAGAAGTAGCCGTTATCGAAGTGGAAGCGAAGTTAAAAGCGGAAGAAGAAAAACCAAAAGAGGATGAAAAAGAGGAAAAAATTCCTCAAGATTTATTCGACTTAAGTTAAGGTTTTATGCTATGATAGTTATTAAAGTGAGCAACAGAGGGATAAAATGTTAGATATCAAAGAGATTAAAGAAAACTTAACAAGTGTCATTGAAAGATTAAACACGAGGGGTGCTGATTTTAGTTATTTAAAAGAAACTGTCTCTCAAGATGAAGAGAGAAGAAAGTTGATTAGTGAAGCGGAAAAATTAAAAAACACCCGCAATCAATTAAGCAAAGAGATTGGGCTTTTAATAAAGAATAAACAACCAATCGAAGCTCTTAAAGAAAAAGTAAGATTAATCGCACTCGATGTTAAAGAAAAAGAAGAATTAGTAGCTAGTTTAGAAAAAGCCATTAAAAGCGCACTTTTAAGTACGCCTAACCTCCCCGATTTAGATGTTGTTGTTGGCCTTGATGAAAGCGATAATAAAGAATTATATCGTTATGGCAATAGAAGACAATTTGAATTTAAATTAAAAGATCACGTTACTTTAGGAGAAGAGTTAGATATTTTAGATTTTGAAAGAGCGACTAAAATTGCCGGGCCTCGATTTGTTATTTTAAAAGGAGATGGCGCTAAACTAGAACGTTCCTTAATTCAATTTATGATGGATTTACATGCTGAAGATCATGGTTATAAAGAGGTTATTCCTCCTTATATAGTTAATGAAAAAGCAATGATAGGAACGGGACAATTACCGAAGTTTAAAGAAGATTCTTTTCAAGTTGGTGAAAAAGAAAAAGGTTGGTATTTAAATCCTACCGCTGAAGTCCCTACTATTAATATGCATAGCGATGAAATCTTAAAAGTTGAGGATCTCCCCCTTAAATATGTTTCTTATACAACCGCCTTTAGAAGTGAAGCCGGTAGTGCTGGAAGAGATACGAGAGGGATTTTACGTCAACATCAATTTAATAAAGTGGAACTTATTATGTTTGCCAAACCAGAAGAATCAAGAGAACTTCATGAGAGAATGTTAAAGGATAGTGAAAAGGTATTAAAACTCTTAAAAATACCTTATCGTGTCGTCTTACTTTCAACCGGAGATCTAGGCTTTTCAATGAGTAAAACTTACGATATTGAAGTTTGGATACCTTCTGAAAGAAAATATCGTGAAATAGCTTCTATTTCCAATGCCTTAGATTATCAAGCACGAAGAGCAGGAATTAGATTTAAACGAGATAAAGAAGCTAAAACAGAATATCTTCACACTTTAAATGGTTCTGGTTTAGCAGTAGGAAGAACGATGATTGCTATTTTAGAAAACTATCAAAATGAAGATGGCACCATTACAATCCCTGATGTTTTAATTCCATATATGAAACAAACGATAATTAAAAAAAATTAAAAGCGATCCAAAAAGAATAGTTTTTTAGCAAGAAGGACTATTCTTTTTTTTAACTATCAGAGTTAATGTAGTATAATAACATTAATAATAAAAGCGGTTTTCTCTGCTAAAGAGGTGATAAGATGAAAATTTATTTAGTCGAGGATGAATTTGATTTAGCTCAAATAGTAAAAAAATATTTAGAAAAAGAAGATTACCAAGTAACGATTTTTTCAAATGGAGAAGAAGCGTTAAAACATCTCACTGATGAAGTTGATTTATGGATTTTAGATATTATGTTACCTGGTGATGTTAATGGTTATGACCTCATTAAAGCGATTAAAGAAAAAAGGCCTGAACAAGCGATTATCTTTGCTAGTGCTCGCGATCATGAAATAGATAAAATAAGAGGTTTAGAGCTTGGTAGTGATGATTATATCGCTAAACCTTATTCACCAAGAGAATTAGTACTCCGAGTCAAAGCGGTTTTAAAAAGAATCGTTACTACAACTAGTGGTGTCGTTGTAAGATATGAAGGTTATGAAATTAACTTAGAAAAAAGGTCGATCAGATTTCAAGAGCGGCATATAAAACTTACTCATAAAGAGTTTGATTTATTAGTATTGCTTATCGAAAATAAGAATACTCCTTTTTCCAGAGAAAATATTTTAAGAAAAGTTTGGGGTAATGATTACTTAGGTTCTAATCGTGTTGTTGATGACCTTTTAAGAAGAGTAAGAAATAAAATGCCCCATTTGAAAATAGAAACCATTTATGGCTTCGGTTATCGCCTTTTATAAATTATGAAAAAAGTTAGCCTTTCTACTCAATTACTTTTACTTTATACAACAGTAACAATTTTAAGTGCTGTTGTTTTTGGTTTAATCACTTTTAGAAATTATGATTCTGTTTATTTAAGTATTGCTGAAGCTGAATTAAACTCTTATTTAGTAGATTTAGTAGGAGAAGGTGTTAAAGAAAGTGCTGATAAGCCTTATTTAGGTTATTTAGAAGCGGAACTAGTTTTTAATGAATATGAAGAAATGAGTTTTGAGGAAATTAAAGCGTCTAACAACGTTAAAAACTTCTCTTTAGAGGCTAAAGAATATCAAGAGATGTTATTAGATATTTATTCTAACCCTGGGAAGTTAGAGTATAAAAGCAAGAAAGAGAATTTCTATTTAATCTTAAAAGAAGTTGAAGAGGGTGAAAATAAATTTATCATCGCTCTTATGGAAGGTTCTTATTTAAATGATTTAAAAGGTTCAATTATGACAGAAAATGTTTTTTTATCTTTTTTGGGAACCTTTTTAGCTTTCGCTACTATTATGTTAGTTGGTAATGTTATTTTAGCGTTATGGAGCAGAGAGATGACCAAAAGAGTGCAAAGGCTCTCTGATGAAGTTTCTTCATTAAGTAGTTTTGGTTATCAAAGGAAAATTCAAATAAGTGGTAATGATGAAATTAGTGAATTATCGGAAAGAGTGGAGAAGATGCGGTTAGAGATAATCGCAAATGAAACTACTAAACAAGAAATGTTTCAAAATCTTTCTCACGATTTTAAAACTCCAATCGCCGTTATTAGAAGTTACGCTGAAGCTTTAGAAGATGGTATTATCGATAAAGACGACGCCAAAATAATTATCGCCCAAACTAAAAAACTCCAAAAGAAGGTGGACCGCCTTTTAGAGTATAACAAACTAGAATATATCGCTTCAGATGCCGAGTTAGAAAAGGTTAAAATGAAAGATATTATTACGACAGTTTTAGAAGATTATAAATTACTTTTAAGGGAATTTCAATTAGTTATCAGTTTAGATGATTCGGAATTTATCGGTTTAAAAGAAAACTATTTGACTGTTGTTGCTAATATTATTGATAACGCCACTAGGTATGCGAAAACAAAAATAGTTATCAAATTAAAAGAAGAAGAGTTATCTTTTTATAATGACGGCGAGCCAATTGAAGAAAAATACTTAACCGATCTTTTTAAACCATATGAAAAAGGCACCAAAGGACAGTTTGGGTTAGGAATGAGCATTGTCCAAAAAACAGTTAATCGTTTTGGTTATCAATTAACAGTTGAAAATGTTAGTGGAGGAGTAATTTTTAAGATAAAGAAGCAACAATCTTTTCTTTAAGTTTTAAAAAGTCAGCTTCACTATACTCTTTATTATGATTAACACCTTTAATAAGATAATCATCATCTAAGTAGCGTGGAATTAAATGAATATGATAGTGAAATACTTGTTGATAGGCTATTTCACCATTATTATTGACAATATTAAGGCCTTTTAAGTTAAAGGCTTTTTTTAAAGCCTTACTAACCTTAACAACCACTTTAAATAAATGTCCTGCAATTTCTTTGTCTAACTCAAAGACGTTTTGATATCTTTTTTTAGGAATTACTAAAGTATGCCCCTTAGTAGCTTGACTAATATCTAAAAAAGCTAACGTTAATTCATCCTCATAAACAATATGAGCTGGTAGTTCTCTTTTAATAATCTTTTCAAAAACAGACACATTATCACCTCTTCTTAATTATATAGTTTAAAATCTATTAAGTAAATAACACCTCTTGAGTAGTAGTTTAATGCATGGCAATTTTAATTTACTTTTATTAGATTGGAGCTAAATAACATTTTGGTTTCTTCAATATTAAGTCTATATCCACTCTTAAAATATTTTGAGTTAAGGGTTTAAAAATGCTACAATATAAGGGAAGAAAAGAGGTCATAAAAAATGAGAAAAATTCCTGTTGGTATTAGTGGAAGACATGTTCATTTAAGTAAAGAACATTTAGAGGTTTTATTTGGAAAAGGTTATCAGTTAACTAACTTTCGAGACTTATCGCAACCAAACCAATTCGCAGCGGAAGAAAAAGTAACGCTTGTTTCTAAAGAAGGAAGAAAGCTTGAAGGAGTCCGTATTTTAGGTCCAGTGAGAAAAGAAACTCAAGTTGAGATTTCTAGAAGTGACGCCATTAGAGGAAGATTTATCGCCCCTGTAAGAAGTAGCGGTGATATCAAAGGTAGTGGCGGTTGTTTAATAGTTGGTCCTAAAGGAGAAGTAGAAATAAAAGAAGGCGTAATAGTTGCTGATCGTCATATTCACTTTAATAAAGAAGAAGCGAAAGAGTTTAATGTTAAAGATAGAGAAGTTGTTAGTATTTATATCGATAAAGAAAAATCAGGCATTTTAGGAGATGTCCTATGTCGGGTTTCTGACGCTTTTAAATTAGATTGTCATTTAGATACAGACGACGGGGCCGCTTTTGGTCTTCAAAATGGTGATTTAGTAACGTTAGTAAAAGAGTACATTATTAAATAATTTTGACAAAACAAGTAATTTATCTCGTTGAAGGAGCTCACGATAAAGCAAGATTAAAGGAACTAGATAATAGTCTTAACGTTTTAATTACGAAAGGAATTAAAATTAAACATTCCTTTATTGAACAACTAAAACAATTAGAAAAAGAACATCTAATAGTTTTAATGTTCGATCCTGATTATGCTGGTGAGCAGATAAGAAAAAGGTTGACGAAGGCTCTTAAAAACCCCTATCAAATTTATTTACCTTTAAAACTAGCTACTAATAAAAAAGGCGATATCGGACTGGAGCATCTTTCTTTAGAAACACTTAAAGAACTAATTAAAATAAAGCCAAGAGAAACACTTAAAAGTGATTTAACTAATGAATTTTTATATCAACGAGGTTATTTAAACAAAGCTAATTCTAGACAAAAAAGAACGCAGTTAACGGGTTATTTTAAAATAGGTTATGTTAATGGAAAAGGCTTGTTAAAGAGATTAGAACTTTTTAACATTCAAGAAGAAGAAATCATCAAATATGAAAAAGAAGTATTACGGTCAACACTTTCTTAATAATAAAAAAATAATTAACGAAATCGTTAATGTTTTTGATCTCACTAATAAAACAGTGATTGAAATTGGCCCTGGAGCGGGGGCTCTTTCGAGAGCACTTCTAACAAAGGCTCTTTTTGTTTATGGTTTTGAAATCGACACTGATTTAAAAGAAACTCTTCTAAAACTAGAAAGAGAACATCATAACTTTAAAGTAATTTATCAAGATATTTTAACAGTTGACTTAAATACTTTTATGAAAGAGAAAAAGTTAAAAGAAAGTTATTTAATTGCCAATATTCCTTATTATATTACCGGCCCTATTTTAATGAAACTTTTAGAGACAGAAAAGATTACGAAAGCAATTATCATGATGCAAAAAGAAGTCGGTTTGCGGTTGCTTGCGAAAGCTGGTAAAAGTTATAATAGTTTAAGCGTTTATATGCAAACTTTTTATGAACTTAAAAAGGAGAGACTTGTAAAAAGAACAAACTTTAATCCGCCTCCTTTAGTCGACAGTATTATTATTAGTTTTGTTAAAAAGGATGATTATTTAAAAAGGATTACCAACCTTGATAATTACTTAGAGTTTGTAAAATTTAGTTTTGTTCAAAAAAGAAAAACTTTAGTTAACAATTTAAGTACGAGCTTTAAACTTCCCAAAGATGAAGTTATTAAGAAGTTAATGAGTATAGATTTAAATTATAATCCTCTTACAAGAGCGGAAAGTTTAACTATTGAAAACTTTATTTCTTATAGCGAGGGGTGGTACCGTGATTAAAAAGGCTTATGGGAAAGTAAATATTACTTTAGAAATAGTCGGTAAAGAAGGTAATTATCATTTATTAGAAAGCGTGGTTTCAGCGATTGATATTTATGATACTTTAACTTTTAAAGAAGCTTTTAAAGATGAAGTAAGTGCTAATATCGAAATTAAAGATAACAATATCTTGAAGGCGATTAAACTCTTTAAAGAAGAGACTAAAGTTGAAAAAGGAGTCGCTATTGAGCTAATTAAAAGAATTCCCATCGGTTATGGCTTAGGTAGTTCTAGTGCTGATATAAGCGCGACGTTATTAGGCTTAAATGAGCTTTTTAAAACTAATCTTAGTAAAGATAAGTTAAAACAGTTAGCAGGGAAGTTAGGAAGTGATACTGTTTTTAGTTTAGAAAACAAAAGAGCATTTCTAACCGGAAGAGGAGAAAAAGTTTTACTTGCAGATAACTATGAGCCCTTAAGTTTTTTAATTATTTTACCGAAAGAGCCATTACTGACGAAAACTGTTTTTAACAACTATCAGTTTAGTGATGATTACTTAGGGTTTAAAGAGCATCTTAGCGATAATGATTATTTAATAAAAAAAGCTAAAAATGATTTATTAAAAACGGCCATCAATTTAAATAAAGAGATTAAAGAAATAATCGCTTTTGGTGAAGCAAACAATATTAAAATAAATTTAACTGGGGCTGGTAGTGGACTCTTCGTAATCAACCCTACTTTAAAGGAAATAAAGTTATTAAAAACTAATTTTAAGGAGTGTCAGTTTTTAAAAGCGAAAGAATTATAAAAGCGTTTTAGTATGAATAATAAAAACATATTTAAAAAATCTTGTTATAATAAAGAAAAGGGGAAGGATATTAAGAATGGAAATTGCAGGAAAAAAAGTGCAACTATTTACACTCTCGGCGAATTATGATTTGGCGGAAGAGATTTCTTTAGCTTCGGGGATTCCGCTTTCTAAGCTGACAATCGAAAGATTTGCTGATGGGGAAATCGGAATTAATATTAACGATTCAGTAAGAGGCAATCATGTTTTTGTAATTCAACCGACTAGTAGTCCGGTTAATGAACATTTAATGGAACTTTTAATTATGGTCGATGCTTTAAAAAGGGCGAGCGCTACTCAAATTACTTTATTAGTACCTTATTTTGGTTATTCTCGTCAAGATAGAAAAGCGAAAAGCAGACAACCAATTACCGCTAAGTTGGTCGCGGATTTAATTCAAACAGCAGGAGCGAATAGAGTAGTTTCTATCGATCTCCACGCGGGCCAAATTCAAGGGTTCTTTGATATTCCTATCGACAATTTTCCCGCCGCACCACTTTTAGCAACTTATTTTAAAAATATTTCTAAAGAAAACTTAATTGTCGTTTCACCAGATCACGGTGGCACTACGAGAGCGCGTTCTTTTGCGAGACTGTTTGGCGTTCCCATCGCCATCATCGATAAAAGAAGGCCAGAGCCTAATAAAGCAGAAGTGATGAATGTTATCGGTAAAGTAAGAGGGAAAACTTGTATTTTGGTCGACGATATTATCGATACTGCGGGGACGATAATCGCTGGTGCTCAAGCTTTAAAAGAAGCTGGAGCTAATAAAGTCTATGCTTGTGCGACACATGGAGTATTATCCTTCGAAGCGGTGAAGAAACTTAGTAATTCTTGTATAGAAAAGATTGTTATTACCAATACTATAAAGCATGATAAATTAAAAGACAATAATAAGTTTGAAATTTTATCGATTGGTCATTTATTAGGAAAGTCAGTTTTAAATATCGTTAAAGATGAACCAATTAGTCAAATATTTAATGATATTTATAAAGACCCTTTAAAATTATGAAGTTAATTGTTGGTTTAGGTAATCCTGGTAAGGCTTATCAAAAAACTAGACATAATGTCGGTTATCAAGTAATCGATTTATATTTAAAAACTAATAGTTTAAAAGAAAAGTATGAAAGTAAGTTTTCTGCTTTTTTAGCGAAAGATGAGAAAGCGATTTTCTTAAAACCAACTACTTATATGAACTTATCAGGAGAGAGCGTTTTAAAAGTAATTAATTATTATAAGATTGAACTCGATAATATTTTAATTATTGTCGATGATGTTAATTTAGAGTTAGGAACTTTAAGATTAAGGGAAAACGGCTCTAGTGGGGGACATAACGGTCTTAAAAGTATTGAAGCACTTTTAAAGACTCAACAATATAAAAGATTAAGAATTGGTATTGGTAAAAGAGAAAACGTTACTAAACATGTCTTATCGAAGTTTGCCAGGAAAGAAAGAAAAGAATTAACAGATAGTTATTTAAAAGCAGTTAATATTATCGATGCTTTTATTGAAGGAGCAGAGTTTAGTAATTTAACAATGTATGAGTAAACTTAATAACTACTATCAACAATTAAACATTTTTAAACCACTAGAAGAACTAAAAGAAGAGAAAGTGATTAGTGCTTTTTCTTTGTCTTATCTTAGTTTATATTTAAAAGAACAGTTTTTAAAAGGGGATCAAACTATTTTTGTTGTTTTACCTAATTTAGCGTTAACAGAAAAGCTTTATGATTTACTCTTTAATTTACTTCCTGAGGATGTGCTTTTTTATCCTGAGGATGAGTTTTTAACTTCTTTACTTAATTTAAGTTTAGAAGCTTTTAAAATAGAAAGAATCGCTACTATTAAAGAACTTTTAAAAGAAGAGAAGAAAATAGTTGTTTTAAATGACGTCGCTGCTTTTAAAAAGGTAAGTGCTAAAAAGTCTTTTAAAAAAGCTTTTATTACTTTAAAAGAAGGCGATGACATCGATTTAAATCAGCTTATTAAAAGTTTGGTTGATAATGGTTATAAAAGAGAATATACAGTATTAAATCAGGGTGAGTTTAGTATGAGAGGTTCAATAGTTGATATTTACCCTTTTAGTAGTAATGAGCCTTACCGTCTTGATTTATTTGATACTTTAATTGAGACCATTAAAGTCTTTAATGCTAGCACTCAAATTAGTAGAGGAAGAGTAAGTATGCTCGAAGTGATGCCTGCAGTGGAGTTAATATTTTCTGATGAAGGTAAAAACGAAGCTTTAAAAACAATTGAAGCAGATTTAGAAAGCTCATCATCCTCTTTAAAAACAAAAGCTTTAATAAATGAAGAAATAGATAAGCTTTACAATAGAGTTGAGTTAGATAACTTAAGACAATATGTTAGTTATTTTCCTCATAGTTCGCTCTTTGATTTTAAAGATAAAAAGATAATCTATTATTATGAAAAAGAGAAGATGTTGATTAACTTTCAGAGGATGGAAGAAGATTTAAACAATTATAAGAAGGATAACCCGCTTTATAGTTTAAAAGAGTTTTACTATCAACCAGAAAAGTTGTTAGAGCTTCCTCATTATGAGCTCGATCCTTTTTACAATGGCGATAAGGAACTTAAAGTTGCTAGTAGAGACGTGATTAGTTATCAAGGTAGAGATGACTTATTTATAGATGAAGTAATTAAGGAAAAGAAAACAGCTATTATTACTTTTAAAAATGAAATTAGATATCAAAAAATGATTTCTTATTTAGAGAGTAAAAAGTTTAAATTCTTTTTAAATCCCAATAAAATAACTAAAGATAGTATCAATCTTATTTATCCAGAAGAAAGTTTAAGCTTTGAGCTTTACAACCGCAATATCATCTTTATCGATGAAGCTTATTTATATGATTATAAACCGCACTTAAGGGCGGTTAATTATCGTTCGAGTTTAAAAGAAGTTGTTAAAATAGATAGTATTGAAGAGTTGAAGGTGGGTGACTATGTTGTTCACTATGATTGTGGAATAGGTGTTTATAAAGGGATAAAGACGATGAGCCTTTCCCATGATAAAAGAGATTATATGCATATTCAATATCAAGGTACTGATTATTTATACGTTCCCGTTGATCAACTCGATTTAGTTTTAAAGTATTCATCTCGAGAAGGTGTTATGCCTAAGTTAACGAAACTAGGAACGAATCAATGGAAAAAGACGAAAAGAAATATTAAAGCGAAGTTAACCGATCTCTCTGACCGGCTTTTTAAGCTTTATCAAGAACGCGAACAGCAAGTAGGCTTTGAGTTTTTAAAAGCGGAAAAGATGCATGAGGAGTTTGCTAGTGATTTTCCTTATGAAGAAACTTTAGACCAACAAAAAGTTATTAATGAAGTAATTTTAGATATGGAATCAAGTAAAGTAATGGACAGACTTATTATTGGTGATGTTGGTTATGGGAAAACTGAAGTAGCGCTAAGGGCGGCTTTTAAGGCAGTCTATAGTAATAAGCAAGTTGCTTATTTAGTTCCCACTACTTTATTAGCGCGGCAACACTATTTGCTTTTTAATGAGCGGTTTAGTAAGTTTGGCATTACAGTAAAACTTTTAAGTAGGTTTGTTAGTAAAAAAGAAATTACTAAAACTTTAAGTAATTTAAAGAAAGGGCTAGTCGATATAGTTGTCGGGACTCATAGGCTTTTATCTAGTGATGTTGTTTATAAAGACTTAGGGTTACTTATTATCGACGAGGAACAAAGATTTGGTGTTCTTCATAAAGAAAAAATTAAAGAAATTAAAGTAAATGTCGATACTTTATCTTTAACAGCGACGCCTATTCCGAGGACACTACAAATGGGGCTTACAGGAATTAAAGATCTTTCCATGATTGAAACGCCTCCTAAAAATAGGTATCCGATTCAAACTTATATTTTAGAAAGATATGACGCTATTATTAAAGAGGCGATTTTAAAAGAAGTGGCAAGGGGTGGTCAAGTCTTTTATTTATATAATCGTGTTGATGATATTGATAAAATAGTTTTTAAGTTAACTAGTTTAATTCCCGAACTTAAAATCGCTGTCGCTCATGGCCAAATGACTAAAGCAAGATTAGAAAACGTTATGAGTGCTTTTATTTCTGGTGAGTTTGATGTTTTAGTAAGCACTACTATTATTGAAACCGGTATTGATATTCCTAATGCTAATACTTTAATCGTTCATGATGCCGATAGGCTAGGCCTTGCTCAACTTTATCAAATTAGAGGAAGAGTGGGAAGAAGCAATAAGCTCGCGTATAGTTATCTTTTTTATGATAAAAGAAAGAAACTAACTAAAGAAGCCCAACAAAGATTAAAGACTATTAAAGACTTTGAAAGTTTAGGTTCCGGATTTAAGATCGCGATGCGCGATTTAGCTATTAGAGGAGCGGGAGATATTTTAGGTAAGGAACAATCTGGGTTTATCGATAGTGTTGGTTTAGAGATGTATTTAAAGATGCTTGAAGAAGTTATAAGTGAGAAAAAAGGTATTATTACCCCACCGAGATTAGATGATGAGGTCTTACTTTCAAAAAGATATATCGATAAAGAATATATTTCTCATGATGAGGTAAGATTAGCGATTCATCAACGTATCGGAGCCGTTAACAATTTAAATGATATCAACAATTTAATAATTGAGTTAGAGGACCGTTTTGGAAAGTTTGATGAGAGTCTTTATGATTATATGTATGAAAAACTTTTAACTAAATATTTAGAGCGGTTAAGAGTGGAAAAAGTCTTAAAAACACAAACAGATTTAACTTTAATTTTACCGATAGTAGTAACGGAAAGGGTAAAAGGAGACATCCTTTTTACTTCTTTAGCAGAAACTAATTTTAAAATAAAATTAAGTTATATCGATAAACGCTTACAAATCGCTTTAGTTTATGAAGAGGACAAAAATCCTTTATTAGCGATGATTACTTATTTAGATTTAGTAATTAAAAATGGTGCTTTTAGTGGGATTGTAAAAAGCACTTAAATAATATATACTTATAGCATATATATATGGAGGTTAATTAAAAGATGTCGATATTAAAATTTAATGATGAAATACTTGTTTTAAGTGATAGTTTAAAAGTGGAAGAAGTTATTAATAAAGTGATTACTATTACTAGTAAACAATTAGTAAGATTTTTCAAAAAAGAAAATCTTAGTTTACCAGTAAGATTAAAAAGAGAAGCCTTTTTAAAAGTTTTGTATGAACCAGCTTTATTAAAGTTAAAAGATGAAAAGATTAATTATGAAGAGAAGATCTTGTTGGAGCATTTACCAGCTTTAACAATTTACCAATTAACTAAACTTTTAAAATCATTTGATTCTGATTTACTTAATGTTAACTATTTAAAAGAACTTTGGTTAAACGTCCTTCATTACCTTTTGACGGATGAAGCGAAAGAAGAGACATTGCTTAAGTTTATTTATTTAAAGAAGGCTAGTAAACCTCAAAAAGAAGAGATTGCCCTTTATAATTTTAACTTAAAAGAAGTCTTCGTGGATGGAAAGAATTGTTTAGAAGGATTAGGTTTTGATGATTTAAGACTAGTCTTATATAAAACTATTAACAAAGAAGATATGATGAATTTAGCTAAACTACACCAAGTAAATATCAAAGAAAAATTAACGATTAAAGAAGCAACTGAAGAGCTTTTAAAAAATGCGCTTCATACTAAAGCTTATTATCGGCCTTTAAAAGATGAAAGTATTTATGAGAAAGAACTAGAAAAACTAGTTGAAAAAAGAGAAGAAACATTAACAGCAGAAGAAGAGCTAATAGCTATTATTAATAATTTAAAAGATGAAGTAAAAGCATTGAAAGAAGAGGTTAAGGAAATTCAAAAATTAGAAATTATTTTAATTGATGAAGAAGACTAATAAGAAGATAATTAGTAGTAAAAAAAGAAACCATTTCATGGTTTTTTGTGCTATAATGGAGTAAGAAAACAAAAGGATATTTTA